>Ga0207684_10000038_pt1 | contig 274884 bp, 236 predicted proteins | sample KBSK5501metaG_FD_184342 | JGI IMG/M metagenome (GOLD analysis project Ga0207684, IMG submission 184342) | Corn, switchgrass and miscanthus rhizosphere microbial communities from Kellogg Biological Station, Michigan, USA - KBS K5-50-1 metaG... | ecosystem: Host-associated > Plants > Roots >... | reverse complement strand
TTTGGCTGATCGCCTATTTCTGTTTTCCTCATCAATCACGATCGCTTCGGCCTTCAGCTTGATCCGCGCTCGCGTGCGCCGTCAGCCTTTTCAGCCGCATCGCCCCCATTACGACCCAGTAGTGTTAAACATCCAGATGTCACCAAAATGTATGTGTTGAACCTCACGGACCTACCAGCTGAGTGGAACGCTTTCACACTGCCGTTGATCAAGTGTCGCGGCTAGCTTGCGGCCGAAAGCCTTTCGCAGAACCGTAGCACAAGACGCGGCTGACCTGGTTCGGGGTGGCTTTGACGTTAGCTTCAAGCTCACCAGGCTCGATCTCCGGCCGCCAGGCGTGCTATCGCCACTCGTCTCGACTCGGCGGTGGTGCGGCGCTGGGCTAGACGTAGACGTAGGACTGATAACGCATGTTCCGTCAACTCACGACTCTTTCCAGACCTTGGTCTAGGTGTCGAACGCCATCCGGATCGCGCCCAGGGACCTCGAGCTCCTCTTGAGGCGAAAAGCGTGGAGCACGAGATAGCCGGGCGGGGCAGAGAAAAAACAATTTGGCTGAACGCGAGGCTTTTTCCACGCAGCTGATACAGCGCCTCGACTTCCTTCCGACGATTGGGAAGCGGTGATTACGGTGTTGGTATCGAGAAGAATCTCACAAGTCGGAGACCTCATGCCGGCCGGATCATCACGCGGCCGGCAGACCCGAGGCGAGCGGCTCGATCGCGTCGATTTCGCAGCGCCGCGCTCGCAGCTCTTCCTCTAGGTCATAGTCTTCCTGCAGCCCCAGCCAAAACTTTGAGGTGGTACCGAAGAATCGGCCGAGCCGAAGCGCCGTGTCAGCGGTAATCGCGCGACGCCGTCGGCAGCTCTCCGCGATCCGTGTGATCGGAACACGGACGCGCTTCGCAAGCTCGTACTGGGTCACGCCGAGGGGTTTTAAGAACTCTTCGACCAACACCTCGCCGGGATGCACATTCTGTAGCCGCTTCGCACGCCCCATCGCTGGTCACCTCAGTGGTAGTCGACGATCTCCACGTCGTGGGCATCACCATCCTGCCACCGAAAGCAGATCCGCCACTGGTCATTGATACGAATGCTGTGCTCCCCGGTGAGAATCACCTTCTGGCCTTCGTCTATTCGCACGAGCCCCGCGATCAGCGCATCCTCCCAAACGGAGTGTCTCGGACAGCTTGTCCGCCGGGCCTCCATCGTCTCTGCGTAGGACCGGGGACGGCTCGAGATCCAGGCAAGGAACTCGCGAGTCAGTGATGGCATTTCAATGACAGCTCTGCGAGTCGAACGTCGCCCATTATGCATTTTCGTCGTTGCTGCCCGGGCCGATGGGTGCCTTTCAATACCCGATGGCGATGGCGTGGCAGAGGGTTGAATGCCGGCGCGAACGCGTCTGGTTTGCGCGATAGCGCAAGAAGGTTTGCCGCCGGCCACCAAGTGAGCTGGAATCTTTGTGGGTCGTGTCAACACGTCTGTGCCCTTTCGTTTCAATGGTAGCACTTCGTCTCGCAAGCGCCCTCTCCGATTGATTCTGCCTACATCGAAACTCGAATCACGTGAGGACGACAATCCTCACCTGATCAGCACCGGAAGCCGGCCACCCACCTTCCTAATTCCGTGATCGCTAAGGAACTGCCGATCAGCGAATCGGGGTACCAGGTTTGCAGAATGTCGCCCGCATTCACAGCGAGGGTAATTATGAGAAATCCAGTTTTGTTTGGGATGAGCCTCTCGTTGGTTGCCTGTCTTTCGGGAAATCATCCTTCCGAAAGAGATCAGTCCGCACCCGTGGCCTCCGTAGCCGGATCGGTCCCTACGGGCTTGCCGGCGCGGATGCTCGTCGGTCTATTTGAAAATCCCGGGGACACATTCATTCAATCGAGCGGTGTTCCGTGGGATGCGCGATATGCCTATTTCACCAAGGGCTGGGTTAATAACTGGGGATGGGGCGGATACGACGGATGGTGGGGCTACAACTATATGCTCGAATCAGACCGATTCGGCACAATCCCCGTCGTCGAATACTACCAGATGAATGGCGAACCTGGAGGTGGCGAAGCCCAATTCTTGGCCAAGGTCCAAAATGCCTCCACCATGGCCGGATATTTTGGCGACTTCAAAATTCTTCTTCAGCGGGTGAAGCAATTTTCCAAGCCGGTCCTGATCCTGGTGGAGGGAGATGGTCCGGGATTTCTTGCTCGGCAGTCGGGCACCAATCCAAACGCCTATGCGGCGGTGGCGGCCAGTGGCCTCCCGGAATTGTCCTCGCTGCCCAACACCGTCGCCGGCTGGGGAATGGCTTTCTTGCAACTGAGAAATGCACTGGGCGTCGACAATGCCATTTTTGGCCTTCATGTTGCGGCGTGGGCCAGCGGAAAGGATATCAGCTATTTTAACGTTACAGATCCATTGCAGCCTGAAGTTGACCTTGTCTACAATTTCTTAGCCCCGTTTGGTTTGGCTCCGAACGCCACCGGTTCCACCTACGATGTATTGATAGCAGACCCGCTCGACCGAGATGCTGATTATTACCGCGTGGTATGGGGCGATCCAAATCGGTGGTGGGACGCCAGCGACACAGCGCCGATCAACTCTCGGAGCTTCAATCGCTACGCCGAATGGCTTCGACTGTGGAACGTTACGAGTCAGAAGCGTTGGATCCTATGGCAGATACCACTTGGAAATTCCAATCACCTCAACGTTTGGAATAACGGCGGGCCACGGGAGGGCTATCTGGATAACCGAACGGAGTATTTCTTTGGAGACAACAGCGCGGCTCACCTGAACAAATTTGCAACCAGCGGTGTGATGGCATTGCTTTTCGGAGCTGGCGCGGCTGGTCAGGCTAATTTTGTCAATGACACGTATATGGATGGACAGCTGTTTTTGAAGAGTCGAGTGGCGGCCTACTATCAAGGTGGAGGACTGCCCATTCCACCGGGGCCGGGATCAAACCCGCCGCCCCCGCCACCTCCGGCGTCTCCGAGCTTTTCTTCTAGCGCTCAGGTTCAAGGGACGCCTTCGCCCGGACAAACAGCCAATGTCACAGTTTCAGTGACATGTACCGCGGGTTCGATGTCCAGCGGGATAGTTGATATCGAGATTTATAATTCTACGGGTAAAGTCGGCCAGAAGGTTTTTGAGAATGCCAGCTTCTCATCGGGCCAAACGAGCACTTATTCGTATGCGTGGGTTCCTTCCCAGGCCGGCGCGTATACGGTGAAAGTTGGGGTCTTTGCGGCCGGTTGGAGCAGTCTCTACCACTGGAACGACAATGCTGGAAGCTTCACCGTGTCTGATCAGCCCCGTGATCCAGCGCAATATGGATTCGAGACCGGTACTCAAAGTTGGGGCTTTTCCGGCAGCGTTGTGACGGGGATTTCAAGCACCGCCGCCATTTCCTATGCGGGCGGCCGGTCACTGCAGGTTGCTTTTGCAGGAACCGCGGCGGGCAGCAGCCTGGTGACCATTGCCTCGCCTCCAGTCCGGGCGGGAGCAAATGTCTCGTTTCACATTTGGGTGCCCGCGGGAAGCGCCCTGAGATCTGTTCAGCCTTTCGTGCAACAAAATGGTGTCGGTGGTTGGTTGTGGACGGGACATTGGATGCCGATTTCCGCTTTGACGCCCGGCGCCTGGAATACAATCATGGTTTCTGTCCCGACGAATGCGTCTTCCCTCTACCAGCTGGGAGTCGAGTTTGTAACAAGTCGCGCTTGGACCGGTACTTGCTACGTCGATTCAATCGGTTGGTAGCTTAAGGGCGTGCTCCGGAAGCGAAGGGCACACCCGGTGTTCGAGAGACTCGGCTCGGGTGCAGTCCATGGCGTTCGCTTGTGGATTCTACCGGGCGTCGAGGCCGACGACGCTCGCGGGCAAGCCCCAAACTTGGCCCAATGGGGTAAGGCCGCCAGGAGCGTGGTAGACGTAGGACTGATAGGGCATGTTCCGTCAACTCACGACTCTTTCCAGACCTTGGTCTGGCTTGACAGCACGTGGGTCCGCAAGTAAGCGCACTGGTTTCGTCAGTGCCGGAATTGCATCAAACTGCGATCGCGGATTGTCTCGATGAACAAGGCAAAAGCAAGACGAACTCTATTGGGAATGGCTGCCATCTTTTCCCTCGCGGTTTTATCTCTTGGTTTCTGGTCTAGACCTCCCAAAGACGTGAAGCTGAGGCTGGTGTCGGACAGCTGTCAAAAGACTCATGAAGTCGAAAACTGTCGTCGGTGGTGCTTCGGCATTACAAACAATTCCGACAAAAGACTGACGTGGCTCGACTTCTATGTGACCGGCCAGCGCGCAGGCGGAACACGTGCCTATCGATTTCAGCTCCCCAACAAGGCGGATCCAGTGGCGGATACTGTTCTCGCGCCCAATCGATCTCGCCAGGTATGCCTTGAGGGAGAGTTCGGCGAGGTTACGGACATGGATGCGCAGGTGGCTGACGCGAAATTCGCGAAGGTGAAGCCGTAAGTGGGCCACCCCGGCTGCTGTCAGTAGCTTCGAGAGCCGGGGCTTCTCGGCATTTGCCCGTCAGTTCCAGCCGGTCGGAAATTGAGCCCTCGAGGTTTCTGTGCTGCATTTCGTGTTTCAGACCGCGCTGCACCTGGACGCGCCTTACATCGCGGCGGCGGTTCTGTTTTGGACTGGGTATCTCGTGTATCGCCTCCGTGCTCCTGAGCAAGCGCGAGCCTGGGGGCTGCGCAGCGACACCTTCGCGGCCTCGTTGAAAGCGAACGGCGTACTGCTTCTGATCGGTGGAGCGGCGATGGTTGGATTCGGGCTATCGCATGGCCGCGGTGCGGCAAATATTCAACGTCTGATTCCGGCGATCAGGTTCGGTGGCTCGGCTTCTGAGGAGGAAGCTGGTCAGCGCGGAATTCGACGCTACGCACTGGAAGACTCCTCTCCCCGATCTCGAGGTGGCGCTATCGCCGCTCGACTCTCTTCTACGACGTTCTCCTTCCGCTAGGGTGTCGGCGCCCAGAAGGAGCACTGGTGATCTGCCGCGAAGCCCGTCTCCACCGCCGGGACCGGCGGGACCAACGACTGCATCGCGTCGCTCGCGCTGTCGTAGGGGGACCAGAACGGCTCGTCGAACCCGTTCGGCGAGCCGGTCCGAGCGAAGCTGGTCCAGTAGCTGGTCATCGCCTCCGAAAGCTGCCGTTGGTCCTCGGTGAGCTCGGGCGCCATTACAGTCGAGCTCAGGCCGAACAAGTACTGAAGCTCGGACGCGTGCGCTGAGCCGTACGGGAAGCTCACCGGCGGCAGGAAGAGCTGCGGCGCGTCCTCGTCGCCGAACTCGTACGCGTAGGTTGTCACCTGTTGCGACAGCAGCCGCACGGCCTTGCGCGAGTTGCACGCGAATATCGCATCGGTGCCTAGCGCGGAGAGAGCGAGGTCCGGGCTGGGGTAGTTCGCGAGCGGATAGAACGAGGCGAGGAACTTCGCAGTGGAGCGCGGCACGCCGAGCGTCGCTGCGATCGCGTCGATGTACTGCTCGGGCGTTAGCGGCCCCGTAACCAGGTCGAAGCTGAGCGCCACGAATAGGCGCCACTCGTCGTGGTTCGACCCCTCGATGACCGGCACGCGGTTGAACTGCCCGGACGCGAACGACTCGCCGATGGTTTGTGTCAGCACCCACCCATCGACGTCGGGGACAACCGTTGAGCTTAGGAGCGCAGCGAGGAGCGCCTCAACGGGCGTCGCGCGAAGGCAAGCAGCGGTCTGGTCGATGCATCCCGCGCGCTCCGCGGCGGCTTGTCCCTGAGCCTCAGCCAAAGCGAGCGACGGCTGGGCAAGCGAGTACGCGCCGCTCTGTACGATGGCGCGGTGAAACAGCCCCTCGGAGAGCGACGAGGCGAGGTGGGAGTGGACGCTGAGGCCGCCCGCGGACTCGCCGAAGATCGTCACCCGGCGGGGATCGCCGCCGAACGAAGCGATGTTGCGCCTCACCCATCGCAGCGCCGCCTGCTGATCCATGAGGCCGTAGTTGCCCGAGGCGTGCTCGGGCGACTCCGCGGTCAATGCCGGATGAGCGAGGAAACCGAAGACGCCGAGCCGGTAGTTGATCGTCACCACGACGACACCGTGCTGCACGAGCCGGGCGGGATCGTAGTCGTCGCTCTCGCCAACGAGGAGCGCGCCACCGTGGATCCACACCATCACCGGCCGCCGTCTCTCACGGCCCTCGTCGCCTGCCTCGTCATCCTCCCCATCGTCGCCGCCGCCGCGCGCTGGTCTAAAGACGTTGAGGTACAAGCAATCCTCGGTAACGCTGGGCAGACCGAACGGCGACGCAACCTGCGGACAGTGGTTCGCAAAGGCCGTGGCGTCGCGCAGGGCCCTCCATCGTCCGTGTGGTTGCGGCGGGCGCCACCGCAGGTCGCCGACCGGCGGGGCCGCGTATGGGATCCCGAGGAACCGGTCGACGCCGCCGGAGGAGATGCCGTGGACTGGACCGTCGCTGGTTCTCACCACCGGCCCCCGCTCATGTTCTTCGCCGGTCGCGGCGGACCCGGCGAGCGCGACGGCGGCAAATGCGAGATTGCGAACGAGACTGGTTGAACGAGCGTTGCACATGACTCCCTCCCCAAAGAACATTTACGCGGACTCTAGGAAAACGCGGGTCCTCTGGCGAATGTATTTTCTCCCTTCCACGAAATTCGATTCAACGGCCGTGCTGGTCGTCGGGACCAGGCCCGGGAGCGAGCTTGGGCTGCGCAAGCTGAGCGACCGCGTGGTTGGTGGGGAGACGATTTCGAGCCCTTTGATTGCCCGCCGCTGATAGAAGTACAGGATGAAACAACGAGGTACCCCGTCGTTCCACCCGCCTGCCAATGATAGCCTTACAACTGCTGCTAAATCGGACGGCGCCCCTGAATCACCCGAATCAGCACGATAATGATTGCGGCGACAAGGAGAAGGTGGATGAATCCGCCGATGGTGTATGAGCTGACCAAGCCGAGCGCCCAGAGCACGAGCAGAATGACGGCGATTGTCCAGAGCATTATTTCTCCTCGGTCTTAGGCGGCGCTGAAGCCTTCAGCTCGTTGAACGCGCTCTCGACGCCGGACTTCAACGCCTCCCACCGGTCTTCTCCTGCCTTCTTGAGCTCTTCCAGCTTGCGCTCTAGAGCCTGATGATTCGCCCGCGACGCCTCGAGCTGTTTTTGATACTCGATTCTTCCTTCGGCGGCCGCCTTTTGCGCTCGCGCCTCGAATTTCTTCAGGTCCGCTGCCCAATCTTTGAGCTGTGCCTCAATCTTCGACACGTAGGCATCCTTGAGCGACATTCTTAGGCCCCTTTCGTTGACTTCAATTAAGCATCGCTGCCCCAAAGGGGAAGCCTGCCGTTGAGCAGTTCTCGCCTGTGAGCCCAAAACCACAGTTCGCATGTAGCGCCCGCTTTGGAACGGCCCTACCGCTCACATCTTCCCGGACCGCTTGGCTGTCTCAAGATCAGTCAGCGAAAGAAAGGCCATGCTGAGCGATCTCCGCGTGGTCGCGCAGTAGGTCGTTTCAGACTGATCAACGAACGGATCCATATATGGGCGGTATCAGCTTTGCGTGCTGGGAAGAAGCACTGCAACGCGCGTTGCCTGGAGGTGTTGCTCGGGTAGCGCCCAAGGCGGCTCCTTGGGCCTTACGTGGGGCTGCAACAGCGGTGGGCCCCGTCTTGCCCTGGTCGCGAGCTTGCTGGTGGCTTCCAATGCTTTCGATCCCTACGATCCCTGCACACACGGCGAGCGTTGCTCTCACGCGATAGTGGGCGATCCTTCCAACCCGACGCGGGGCGTGCCCCAGGATGCATCGCCTGCTCCAGCGCCCTCCCCAGTAGGCGCAGGCGCGATAATCGGACTGGGGCTTGATGAAGACTTGTGGAAGCTTAGTGGCACTGCTGCGATCTCACTCGAAAGAGCGAGAGAGAAGGCATTTACATCGTTGCTCTACGTTGCGAACGTATGTCCGGCCCGTTTTCATGGGACGAAGCTGATATCTCAATCACCGTGGAACCGCCGAATCAATACGGAGAGATTTGCGATCGCGTAATAGACAAGAAGGCAGGTTTTGATCTTTTGTGCTCGAGCGTGACGCTGGTTCGTGGCGATATCGGCATGCCGACGAGTCCATTCGAGAATTTCCTTGATGATCGGTGAATTCACGGCACAGGCAGCCTATGCGGGAGAGCCCACTACTTTCGACGTGTTCTCTGTTGTATTGGCAGAGCGCCCAGATGGATCGGGACGCAGCATCGAAATTCACTTAGCCAATTCGTTCGATGAGCAGGATGTCACGATGGGAATGGACACATACTCCATAACTCTCGACGGTGGCGCAGTTACGCACTATGGCGGGATCAAATCATGCAGGATTGAACGAGGAATCCTGAAGACTGATTTGGACGCGGAGGCAGCAAAAGTCTTGGGAGCTTCTGGCTTTAAGATTGAGCTTCGAGTGCCAACGTCAGACATCGAGAAGGTCAAGGCGGGACTTAGCAAGATCCTTGGCAACGCCAATGGCAAACTGCGTGTCCGAGGCGATCAGGTTCACTTTCCTGGGATCGGTTGCGACGACGTTCTCCAGCGACATCACGAGCGGGTACTGCGGGTTCTGGAACCCGCCCGTGTTCTCCTCGAACCCCTGCAGACGTAGGACTGATAAGGCATGTTCCGTCAACTCAGGACTCTTTCCAGACCTTGGTCTGGCCGGCCGTGTCGTCTGGCGACTCATTGATGGTCATGACGTCTCAGTTGCTGAAGTTTTTTGCCAAGGCCGACGCACCAGCCGGACCAGGTCATGTTTCTCGCGCCGTTTGGTTTGCACCCAATAATTGCTCCAAGTATCAAGCCTCCCGTCGCGATCGAAGCGGCTGATCGGGTTGACGCTCGCGTACGTATACGGCGTAACGAAGCCGCCGGGTGTCACAGCTGACATCGTTGCTCAAGATTGGTTTGCTTGTTCCGGAGCGGGCACGCTAAGCTCCCGAAAAACGCGCACTTGTTTTAACTTTACTCCCCGCTTCTGTTCTGACTACGCTCCGCCTCCCAAAAGAAGGAGGAGTCTCATGGATCGGCTACTCAGCTTGAGTCTGCTGCGCGTTATCTTAACGACGTGCGTCGTGATGGGGTGCAACTCCTTCACGGACCACGAGGTCATTCGTTCTTCCTCGTCTGGTGGCCCGCCCGCTCCCACTGACATCGACTCAGCCTCTTCCGGCAGCGGTCAGATCGTGGTCACGTGGAGCGCTGTTTCAGGAGCGGCTTACTACAACATTTATAGGGGTATCGGAGGTCCCGGAACCAGTGGAACGGCTACTATCGATGTCGCGCCAGTAGACCCCACGCCGATTGGTACCACAACGGATATCTCTTACACTGATGGCAGCGTAGCCGATTCGGTGGGCCCCGCTTCGTCAGACTTTAATCCCTCGCCCACATACTATTACGCAGTCACTGCCGTCGACTCGTCAGGTAATGAATCGCCGAAATCTGACGAGACCGCCTGCGCGACGCCGTTGCCGTCGTCGCCTGGCAGCGGTCAGGTCTCCGGTGTGTCCGTCGGGGACAGCAGCGTGTACTATTGCAAGGACACGCTTTTGACGGGTTTCGACTTCTTCCAGCCCTACCAGCAGTGGTTTCCTCAGATCCTCAATACGGTTCGCGTCGACGGCGTGTCGCGCGCCGATACGCCGGGCGGGTTTGTCGTGGATATGGCTTACGCCGACAACGGCACCTTGCAATTCAACAATGTGACCGTTCCGGAAACGGGCGTGTATACATTGGATTTCCGTTATGCCTTCGACTTTGGATTCTTTCCCGATGTGACCAACCGCGCCATGGGGCTCCAGGTCAACGGTACGGTCATTGACAGCAGCATGCCGTTCATCATCACGCACGACTTCGAGAACTATGACCACTCGTTCGCCGAAGTGTCCCTCAATGCTGGCCAGAACTCGATTGTCCTCTTCGCAATATCGCATTCGGGAGTGCCTCGGCTCGACACGTTGACGGTGACCAGAGGGGGCCGCTGAGGTTGAAAGTCGTTGTCGTAGCCGTTGGCGCGCGGGGCAGCGCAATCAAATCTCTCGACCGCGGGTGAATAGCCACTAACAGCAGGGGGCTCGGCGGCGTCGAACGCGCAGAACGAGAATGCGGTGAGGAACGTGAAGCACGACATACTTGACAGGACGCAGGGCTATGTCTCGGAATATGCGCTCTGCAGCTGTGTCTCCAGCATTACCATCCGGAATAAACCACTTGACCGCTATCGAGGCATCGAGCACGAAAATCAAGGCAAGGGTCCCCGAATGCGGCGGACCTCCTCGACCGCGCTCCGCTTCGCGCCTTTTGCCCGTTTGCGCATCGCCAGCACCTCCTCGACGAGTCGCTGGCGCTCCTCTGCCGCATCCACGTCGGCAAACCGCTCTCTGAATTCCAGAAGAGAGATGAGCACCGCGGCGGGTTTGCCATTGCGTTCGACGAGAATGGGCTCGCCGAACGTCGAGCTCGTCCGCAGGGGGCTCCCGCCGCGGTGTGATGCGTCCGGAGATCTCCGCCTGATGCCTCCACAGCTGTCTCGCTGATCCGGCCGCCTGGTGCGGTTCACGCCAAGCAGTGGGGTCGCGTGAGCGCTGCTAGGCGCCGACGTGAATCTCCCGATCGGAGTCGCGGTGCCATGCCGGAGTCTGCCGTTGCGACAGCTCGAGCTCCTGCAGCTTCAGGCCCCGCATCACGTCCGAGCGCTGCAGGATGCCGATCGCTGTTCCATCCTGAACCACGGGCAGCAGCCGCACGTCTTCCTCGCTCATCGCTTGAAGAGCCCGTCCGAGATCGTCATCGGGGGAGATGGCCTGCGCGGGGCGCATCACCTCCGCCACGGGAGTGCCCTGGCGATTGGCCGGCGGGACGCGCTCCACCAGCGCTTCGGTCACCACGCCGACCACGCGACCATTGTCGACGACCGGATAGGCCAGGCAGCGATCGCGGAGCATGCGCTCGGCCGCTTCGTAGGCGCTGGTGCTCGGTGAAACAAAGCCGCGCACCGGAGACATCAAGTCGCGCACGCGGACGTGACCCAGCATAGCCTGGATCAGAACGTTGCGAGATTCTCCCTCTGCGCCGAGGAAGATGAAGAAAGCAATGATGATCAAAACAATGTTGAAAGAGAACACGCCGATGATTCCGAAAACAATCGCGAAGAGCTTCCCCAGGCCCGCGGCGATCTGAGTGGCTCGGATCAGACCATAGCGTCGGGCCAACAGGGCGCGGACAATCCGACCTCCGTCCATTGGAAATGCCGGCAAGAGGTTGAACAACCCCAGGAACACGTTCATCTCGGCCAGGTAGAAGAGGCCGAACTTCAGGTCGAATGAGCCGACGCCCGCGATGGCGCGATCCAGCGCGTAGAAGACTACTCCCAGCGCAATGCTCGTCAGTGGACCGACCAGCGCCATCACCGCTTCGCCCTGAGGCGATCTTGGCGGTTCGCTCAAATTCGAGACGCCGCCGATCATCAGCAGGGTGATGTCTCGCACGCGTCCGCCATGCCGGATCGCGTAGAGCGAGTGCGCCAGCTCGTGAACCAGCACCGAGAGGAAGAGTGCCAACGCAAGAACGAGGCCCCACACGAACGGATTGCCCTGGATCTGCTCGGGGGGCACGTCCGCGTGTCGAGCGGCTTCCCGAAAAAGCAGGCCGAATTGGTAGGCGAGGAACGGCAGGATCAATAGAAAGGTGTAGTGGACGCGGATTGGAATGCCTTTGATGGTCGCGATCTTGAAGCCACCCATGGTCTCCTCCTGCCGATTGATAGGCAGAAAACGCGATCCGCGGCACGAGGAAGCTCCTCTCCGAGTCGACTGGCGGGCATTTGGGCGACGCCGATCGGCCTGGCTGGCATTTGGGCGACGCGGGGGCGCGCCAAGAGCGATGGCGGCACCCGCAAATGCCCCTATTTTCGGCGATAATAATTCCGGGCTCAAAAAACGCCCTAAGTAGGTGCCACCACAACATTTTCAGGAACACCCCTGGAAAAATCAGCGCTGATTTTTCGGCCTTTTGGTTTTCATGCGCTGAAGCTCGTCCAGCGCGTGCAAGAGCGATTGCCGCTGGGCGGCGGTGATTGCCTCGAGCCGCCCATAGTAGATGACCAGCTCCTGGTCGGTCTTCTTGAACGGCTCGGCGGGCCGGCCGCGCGCTTTCTTCGGAGCCGGCGAGGCCAGCTCGGCGATGGTGCGGTCGACGTAGCGGGTGATCTCGCGCAGGCCCCAGTTGTTTTTCAGCGCGTGCGCGATCGCCCCTGCAACCTGCTTGTCGGCGCGAGATTCTCCGTTCGAGCGTTTGCCGCCCTTCTTCGACAGGGCGTCGTAGAGCCGGGTGAACTCGAGCGCGCCCATCAAGTCGAGCGTGCGCTCCTCTTCATCAGCGCCGTTCTTCGCGTCGGCCGGAAGCTCGATCCCTTCCTGATCGCCTTTCTGCACCACCTCGGGCGAGTCGGCGAGCCGCAACAGCCGCGTGACCTTGTTGACCTGCAGGCCGGTGACCTCGGCACTCTTCGCCGCGGTGCTCAACGCGGGCTTGAGCTTGCGCAACTTGACCAGGCCGAGCGCCGCATCCAGAGGCGAAATGTCGGCGCGAAGTAGATTCTCCGTCAGGCCGAGCAGAAGCATCTGCTCGTCGTCAACATGCGTCAGCTCTCGCGCCGGGATGGCGGCCCACTTCCGTTTATCCTCTTCGGTCTTGGCAGCGAACTGCAATCGCCGGTAGGAGACGGAGGACGGATAAGGCATGTCCCGTCAACTCACGACTCTTTCCAGACCTTGGTCTGGCATGACCCTCATTGTTGTTTCAGCTCGAAAGTGAGCGATGCCCAATACCTCGCCCATTCCGCATCGCTCTCGACCGGCGCGGGGACCATGTGCACTGCTTTCACCAGCCACATCCCAGTCTGTTTCAATCGGAATCGCACCCGGCCCTGGTTGTCCGTGCGAGCGGACAATTTCTCGGATGGATTGAGGCGGTTCATCGCAACCACCAGCGCTCCCGCAAGCGGACGGCCCTCATAGGTCAAGCGAAACGGAACGAGGCGATCGGTCTGCGGACCGTGGTTGTTCGGGAGAACGGGCAGGTTGTCGCCAAGTACGACCATCCTGGCGTGACGATCGCTATCCTCCTCGCCATCGCTGGCCTCGTCACCGTCGTTGCGTTCTGGATGCACGATGCGCGTGACCTTCATGGTCTCGGTGCAGCCGGTGAGCTGCCACAGGAGCTCGTTGCCGCCACCCACCGGATCCATCGGACCTGGAGGCGGCGCCTGCTCAATCCTGTTTGTGAATTCGACTCGGTAAACCACTCGGTCCCTAAGGCTGGCACCCTTTCCAATGTGGAACTCGTAGCGGTAGCCGTTGCAGGCGCGCAGCCCCTGGTTGCCCTGACCCGGCTCATGGAGCGGGTTGAAGTCCATGATCAGGTAGAGCTTGTCGTGAGAACCAGGCGATACCCAGGCGTAAGTATCGGTGTTGTCGGCGCACGGCTCGTTGAGGATCGCCAGCGCCTCCCTGTGGCTCGAGCCCTGCAGCATGATTGCGGTCGGGGCAAGAAGAGCCACCCCGATCAGCCTTTTGAGTACTCGTTTCATGTGACCCCCGTCTTTTTTCGACTCAGGTGAGTTGTGACGCTGCCGAAGCCATGGTGCAGCGATTCGTTGCACCGGATGGCACTCTCTTCGGGGCCGATGTACGGACGAGGCCCGGTCTTTTGATCTGCCGGCGAAAAAAGGTCGAAATGAGACGCTGTTTGGCCTTCAACCTTCGACTTTTCGACCCCGTGCGAAGGGCGGTCCAGGGCAGACCCAGCAGGCCTTCCCCTACCCGTGCAACGAATGGCCATTGCCGGTGTCTTCCGCGTGGACCACCAGGGAAGGTCCGCGTTCCTCACCGGCTGCTGCAACAGACTTTCGCGCTGCATGAGCGCTCGCGCGGGCGCGCAATCGACGGTCGCGGTCATCCGGCACCGCTGCAATGAGATCCGAAGCTGACGCTGCCGGTCCGGCAACAGCGCACTGGCCAAAATTTCAAGTGACCGCTTTTCGGAGCGGGCAAGGGAGAATCTTTGCGTCGGACGCGATCTCGCCCTTCTTCGTCTCAGGTTTGACATTGCGACTCAATTTCATGCTGGGTGTTTCTCCCAGCGCACGCGCTTGTTGCCCACATGCAACCGCGGCGCTGAATTGTTACACGCTGACAACAGAGTCCGATCTCGTCGACAGCTGCACAATCCACAAACAAACCGTTTGGCTTTTTGCGACCACAAACGCAACGTTCGGGGAGTACCGGTTGTCATTACGGAGGGAGGGCAGCAAACACAAACGCTAACCCGACCAACGCAGTCTTCCCGAAAGCATCATCATCAAATAACGCTGTTTGGTTTGGAGTGGTACAAACGAAACAATAACGTGGGGAGTAAATAAAATGAAGAAGCTGATTCAACTAGCCATTGCACTGTTAAGCATTCCCACCACTGTCTGGGCTGGACCGAGAGCGGCCGCTTCGGGACCACTCACCTTCGACATGGTGGTCTCCGCTGGCGGGGCTGTCTGTGCGCCGTACGCCAGAGCGACGGTGACGATCACTCCGGTTGGACCGGTGGAGTACATGCAGGTCGATGTCTCCGGCTTGCCGCCCAACACCGAGTTCGATTTCTTCGTCATCCAGGTGCCGGTCGCGCCGTTCGGTATGTCATGGTATCAAGGCGACATCGAGACCAATGAATACGGGCAGGGCAGCCAGACCTTTATCGGCCGCTTCAACATCGAGACCTTCACCGTGGCGCCCGGGGTCGCGCCAGCGCCGGTCGTTTTCGACGACGCGCCGTTCCCCAGTGCCGACCATAACCCCGCCACCAATCCGGTCCAGATGTACCATCTGGGCCTGTGGTTCGGATCTCCCGAGGCTGCGGCAGCGGCGGGCTGCGTCAACACGGTGACCCCTTTCAATGGTAATCATCGAGCGGGCATCCAGGTGCTCAACACCAGGAACTTCGCGGACGATCAGGGGCCGCTGCAGCAACTGACGCCCTGATCCAATTTCGATGCGGACAGGGACGCAGCCTCCTGGTGACAGGGGGCTGCGTTTTATTTTGTATATGTTTCGGCTCAAAATCGCCGGGCGATCACTTGTCTACACACCGCTCCCCGTCGACAATGGAGGTGACCAGGCCCAACTCAGCGTTGATCGTTCGACTATAACAAGCGCCGCTGGAGTCCCTGGAGAAGTATTGGTGCGAGCTGGCCTGGCCCTCGCGCCCAATCACGGTGCTTCCCTGGACGATGAGCGTGTCCTGTGGCGTGACGACGCTGGAAATCTCGCGGAAGAACGCGGAGTCGTCGCCCTGGCTCAATCTCTCGCGGTCGGTATACTCCTGCCGGATGATGGTCGTCCGACCAGTGAATCCGTCGGGCCTGGGAGCAGCTGAGAAGCTCAGGGTCAGCGGCCAATCAAACTGGCGAGTGGTCGTCCGATCCATGTCATTCTCAGCCTCGGTCTTGGTGCGCGACGAAATTCGCGTTCTCTGATTCAGATTTTGAGCAAACGACGTCGAGGTGATGTTGAACTCTTGTTCACTCGAAAAGTGAATCGTCTGCTCAATGCTCGTCTCCACGGTGCCATGAGACGTCTCCACGAAACCCTCGACCTCGAAGCGCCGCGAAGAATAAATGTTTACGGTTCCGATGGTCACGCCCTCGACGGTATCGATCTGCACCTGAATCCCCGGGGTCGGACTTGGCAGGAGAGAATTCTTCGTCACCTGTCCCGTCACTTGCCTTGCTGCGTGATCGAGGAATAGCAGGAGCGAAGCAGTGGTGGCAAAGTGATGGTTGGCGTTGTACACGCGCACCGAGACCGAGTGCGACTGCCCATCGCTGAGGATGCCGGCAAAGGGCGTGAGGTCCACGCGATAGGGAACAAAATTCAGCCGTCTGCACGCCGGGAATCGGTCGCCACAAATACGGATCGATGCCGCCGGTATAGATCCAGGGATAAACCGGCGCGACGCCGGCCGGCTGTCCGTCAATGGCGACTTCCGTCTCGCGAAATCCCGTTCCGCCGCAGCTGCGCAGCTGGCTTGCAACATCGCTGGGCACGCAGAGCATCCAGAACTCGTCGCTGGCCTGGCTTTGCGCGAGGACGTCGAGGTAGGCGCGCTCGATGTTGGTGGGCAGCGTGAAGCTCCGTTCGAGGACGCTGTCGGTCGTGTCTAAGAGCTACGGTTCCCCCGTTCGGGTTTGCCGAGAGCGGCAGGACCACGTCCGCGGTCACCGGCGGAGCCTCGGCCGGCTGCAGCGGATAGAACTGAAGCTCCGCGCTGCCGCACATCACGCCCGTGTAAGACGTAGGACTGATAAGGCATGTTCCGTCAACTCACGACTCTTTCCAGACCTCGGTCTGGCTGGAACAAACCGGGTTGGAGGCTGCTGAACACCGGGATTCGGTGCATGACGCGCCGACGATTTTCGAGCGGACGACGAAGCTCCACTGGCCCCGGGTCTGCCTCGGAGAGCGATCAGCCAGCGAAGTCGAATTCCGCCGGGCGGCGGGCCCTGGCGATCGGGGGACCGGTGGATGGCAGGCCAAGGCAGTCAAGCATCTTCCGGATCGCCGGTCGCTCGGTGACGAACGCGAGCACCCTCATCTGCCCGCCCCAGCGCTCGCACCGCAGCACGTCGGTGCGCCAGACGCGCTTGAACAGCTCGGCCCAAGGGAGGCGGGTGGCGCCTTCGCCTTGTCGTTCCGGTCTCCATCCGGCCGGGCTGCGAGACTCTGGCACCTCGAGCGGCAGGGAGGCCTCCGGCCGCGGCACGACCGCCGCTCGCCAGCTTGAATTCGGTCCGAACACGTCGTGGAAGCGAACCAGATGCCGGCGTGGAGGCGGCACCAGCGCGGCCAGCCTGCGCAACAGTTCCGTAGGCGCCAGGAGCAGCTCGCAGCGGCCATCGGGCAATGGGCGCTTCATCCGGTAGCAGACACGGCCGTCCTCCACCTGCCAAAGGCGATCCAACGACAGAGGTCCCCGCGCTCCATACCTGCAAAGGCGTTCGAGACCCTCGCGATCATTGGCGTGCAGGTGAACGCTGGCGTGGAGCGAGAAGCCCTCGGTGAACGCAGAGCACCGTCGCCGGCGGGGCACGTCGAGGAGCGCCCTTGGCAGGGACTGGATCGACTGGGCATAGCCGACGTCCATCGCATCGAGACCGTTTCCGGACTCGGGTCGGTGCGGGCGCAACAGGCGCTGGAGACGGCGCACGATCCGGAGCAGCACTGTCTCCACGTCCTCCTCGCGGAGTGCGCGGGCTGCGAGGAGCGAACCGTCGCGCAAGAAAACCCCGTCTGGGATTACGCAGTGGAAATGGACATTGAGGTTGAGCGCACTGCCAAAGCGCTGCACGAACGTCACGGCTCCACAGCGGCCGGCCTTGGTCCCGCGGCGGTAGTGCGCGAAGATTGCCCGCAGCGTCACGGCCAGCGCCCGGCTCGCGAGCTGCGGATCGCTAGCGAGCAGCCAGCGGGCCCAGCGCGGCAGCGGCACGGATTTGCAACCGAGCTTCTTCGCCGCGGAGTGGACGTGCATCGAGTTCAACGCCTCATGCGGCACAGCGATGGCCGGGTGACGACCGGAATTTATGGACACTTGATCGTCGAAGACTTGCGTGCCGCGGTAGAAATGAACATGCAGCTACAGGCGCTCACGCCGGGCCCGGAAAACCCAAATCCCAACGCTGCGGACACAAAGTTTGCTGCATTTTTGCTGCAATCGCCGAAAAACAGCGATCCGAAGGACTCGGATCCAGCCGCTCGAGCTGCTGAAGTTTCTCGGGAAGATGCTGCATGGGCGCAGCAGGTTTCGAACCTGCGACCCCTGCCGTGTGAAGACAGTGCTCTACCGCTGAGCTATGCGCCCTGATCCGCGGTGGAAGTTGCCACTCGATCCGGCGTCAGTCAATCGGCTTGTCCCCGGAAACGCTGGCGCCCCCGAGGTGCTCCAGCTTCTCCTCCAGGTCGCGAAGCCGGCGCTTCAGAGCGGAGAGCTGCTTGCCCACCACTTTGAAATCGGACCGCGCCGCGAAGCTGAACGTCCGCAGCAGGCGGTCTTGACCGCGGTCGAATGCGGCCTTTCCGCGCTGGACCTTTCCAATCGCGCCCGCGATCCGCATGGCGCGCTCTTCATCCGCGAAGAGCCTCTCCATCGCCTTCTGCGACAGGCTCATCGCCCGCCTCTTCAAGTCTTGTCTCAGGCCCATCTGCTCCTCACCGTTCATCGCGGCGATCGGTTTGCTGATCTCCTTCAGCTAGATCTCGTCTGCAAATTCCGTCGACAGCTGTGCCAGCACGCGATCCGCGATGCTCTTGTACCGCATTCTCTGCATCAGCTGCTCCGCATCGCCTTTGAATGCGATCCGTCGCCGCAGCATCGCTTCCACCGGATCCACGCTGCCCTGGATCAGCCCCTTCCATACCGAGTAGGGCGCTCGCGCCAGGTACGCCGGTTCGATCTCATCGAGCTCGTCGGGATCACGCAGGATCCGAAGCTGGGTGATCTGCCCATCCCGCGGTTGGCAATGGATGGCGAACGGCTGGCTCAGCTTCCCCGGCTCGGCCTCGACCACCGCGCCAAAATCGCCGACCCATCCCTGACCGGCGTCACGGCTCTCCGGATCAGCGTTGATCAGGCGAACGGCTTGCTCGCACCACTGCCTGGAGGGAAACACCGCCATCCAGGCGCAAGTTAACCCCGGCCGAGCATGCGCCTCAAACTAGAAAAGAGCCCGCCCCGCCCGTTCTCGCCCACTTCCTCTCCCACTTGTCGGCGCGCGGTCTCTTCAGCCAGCGCTCGTCTCAAAGACTCCGGCGTATCGCGCGTGGCGAGGGCGATCACTTTGGCAGCGGCGCCCTCCTCCACCACGACCTTGAGCAGGCATTCCTCATTCAGCCGGAAATCGATCCGCTTTCCAGTCGCGCTGGCCGGAACGCGCACTGTCCCCAAGTACTCATTGTCGATGATGAACTCGCTGTCGCCCTGGAAGATGTCCATTTCGATCGAGGGAACCCCGCCTTCCTTGGGCGGCGGGAGGCGAAAGCTCTTCACCGTGGGGATGGGCGTGTTCTTGTCGATGATCTTTCTGAAGCGTCCGTTGGCCAGCGCATAGCCGATCGGCATCGAGAGCGCATCCAACAGCGTCACCGAGTCCATGCTGCCGAGCGAGTCGCCGAGCAGCGCCGCTCCGAGGGCGACGCACTCGTCTGGGTGGACGCCTTTGCGCGGCGGTTTGCCGAAGTGCTCCTGGATCCGCTGTTGGACGAGCGGCATCCGGCTCTGGCCACCGACCAGGATGACGGCGTCGATCTCCGAACGCTTGATCCCCTTCTCGTCGAGCACCCGGTCGCAGATCTCGAACGTCCGATCGACCAGGTCCATGCTCAGCGCATTCAGCTGCTCGCGCGTGAGCGGCACCCGGAGATCGAGCGGCTTGCCCTTGCGCTCCTCGATGAAGGGAAGCTCGATCAACACGTTGGGGATCAGCGTGAGGTCGATCTTCGCCGCTTCCGCCGCGTTCTTGATCCGCTGCATGGCGATCGGGCTCTGCACCAGGTCGATCTTGGCTTCCTTGCGAAAGGCTTCCAGCACGAAGTCGATGATCCGGTTGTCGAAGTCCACGCCGCCGAGGAAGGTGTCGCCGCCGGTGGCGAGCACCTCGAATACCTTGTTGTCCACGTCCAGCACCGAGACGTCGAACGTGCCGCCGCCCAGATCGTACACCAGCACTTTTTGCGAAAGGCCGCGGTTGAAACCGTAAGCCAGCGCCGCCGCGGTGGGCTCGTTGACGATTCGCTTGACGTCGAAGCCAGCGAGCTTCCCGGCCTGCTTCACCGCCTGACGCTGATTGTCGTTGTAGTAGGCGGGAACGGAGATCACCGCTTCGTGGATCTCGTGGCCAAGAAATTGTGCGGCAATGGTTTTTACCTGAGCCAATACGAAGCTGGAGATCTCCGGCAGCGTGTACGTTTTGCCGGCCAGGTTTACCGCTGCCTCGCCCTCGGGCCCTTCGATGATTTCGTACGAAAAATAGTTCTTGAGCTCCTGCACCACCCGCGAATTGAATTTGCGCCCGATCAGCCTCTTGGCGCCGTAGATGGTGTTCTTGGGATTGGTCACCATCTGGTCCTTGGCCACGCCGCCCACCAGCAGATCCCCTTTGGCGGAGAGCGCCACCACCGAGGGCAGGATCAAATTTCCGCGATCGGTTGGAACCACTTTGGGAATTTTGTTGCGGACCGAGGCGACGCAGGTGTTGGTCGTGCCCAGGTCGATTCCCAGAATACGCGGCTTCTCGCTCATGACGGCCGCGCTCGCTCCGGTCGAGTGCCGATCAAGGCACGGTGAAAGGCGGCCGCCGTGCAGAGCGCGACAGCCAACCAGGCAAGGTCGAGTCCGAAGGAGGGAGCGGCCACGTCGAAGACGTAAAGCCTACCATCTCCAGCGGTGAACCACGAGATTCAGACGACGCAGCGGCCGGCTTTTATTGACCTGTTTCTGCCGCGACGTCAATATTCAGCGAATGGGTCGCTTTTCTCTCTGGGTCTGCTGGGCCGCACTGTCGGCGTTCGCTTGCGCCACGGGCGTCTCGACGGTGCGTCCACCCGAGCAGTCCCCGGAATCAGCGCCGAAGGCAGAGGTAACCGAAGCTGAGAAACCGGCGCCTCAAGCGGGCCTGTCCTCACGTCTGCCGGAGGACAGGCGAAAGGTGGTCGATCTCGCCAGGGAGCTCCTGGGCAAGACGAAAATCCAGCTCGCCGGCCGTCGCTATCCAAACGACTGCACGGGTCTGGTGCGAGCGCTCTTCGATCGGCTGGGGATGAATCTGCTCGCCGAGGCTCGCAGAGGAGACAACGGCGTCGGCGCGATCTACCGCTATGCCGAGGCGCACGGTCGCCTTTACACCGGGGGACGGCCGGTGCCGGGGGACCTGGTTTTTTTTCGCGATACCTATGATCGACGCGCGATGGATGGCTTGACTCACGTCGGCATCGTGGACGACTACGACGAGGACGGCACGGTGTGGATCATTCATCGCGTGCGACGAGGCGTCGTGCGCTACAGAATGAATCTTCGCCAACCGGACCAGCGGCTTGATCCGCAAAGCGGGAAGCTGTTGAACGATTACCTGCGCATCTCGCGGCCCGGACACCGCGACGTCCTGACAGGCCAGCTGTTCGCCGCGTTCGCCACGGTGCTTCCGACGTCGGACAGCCAGTCCAGAACGAGAAACGTCAGCCTCAGGGAAGCTCCCGCTCCGCGCGCGCTGCAAACCGGACAGCTATTGGGACGGGCGACGTTTTCTTCGGCGAATTACAACCATCGCTGAAATCAGTAAGACGGGAACGAGAACTCCTCCGCCGACCGATTGGCAATTGCAACCGCCGCCGATGAAATCCAGACCACTGCCACCATCGATGTTGCCGGCGTCGGGATTTCCAGCATCGGGACCAGCGTCCGAGGGACCCGCATCGCCCGGACCGCCATCCAGGTTTCCCGCATCACCAGCTCCACCGTCTGCCACGATGATCGTGAAGCTGTTTGGCAAGCTGGGAGGACTCTGAACGGCCTCGAATTCTGCGGCCGCCTGGATCTGGTGAATGCCGAGCGATATGTCGGTCGCCGGCGTGAAGGAGAAGTTTCCGGCGGGGTCCGACGAAATCCGCACCAGCTCGCTTCCATCCAGAAGCAGAATAACGGTCACGTTTGCGTCGGCACCACCGCCGGATATGGGCGGTCTCGGATTGGACGTCGATGAGCCGTCGGCCGGCGTGACGATGGTTGGCTGGCTAAGAGTCGGACGAAAAGGACCGGGCCGGGTTTCGACGGCGCCCAACAAACCTGCGTCCGCTCCATAGGCGCCTCCATCGGCCTGCGAGCCGGCCTTGCCGGACAGGGCGGACGCCATGCACCCTGAGAGATCGGCGCCCTGAATGAGAACGTGCCCTCCTCCGCCTCCTCCTCCGGGGCCGCGGCCTCCCGCAGCGCTGCTGCCGCCATCCCCGCCGTTTGCGGTGACGCTGTTGCACACCACGCCGCCGTCGGCGAATCGCAAGTAGATGGTGCCACCCGCGCCGCCGCCACCGGCGCCGTCATCGATTCCTCCGCTGCTCGCGCTCTGGCCATTGGCGGCAACCATTCCACTTCCGATCATCCTGCTGGCTCGGATAAAGACGATCCCACCACCGCGGCCGCCGTTCGAACCCGGTCCGCCAGTCGAGTGACCCGCTCCTCCGCCGCCGCCGAGCGCGAGGCGCGTCAGCGCCGAGAAGCTCAGTGCGCCCCCGCCAAGGCCCCCCACATTGCGCGATCCATCTCCAATCCACGAGAAGCCCCCGTTGCCTCCCGATCCGCCGTTGCCTCCTCCTCCGCCGCCGGCATTGAAGCAGTCACCGCCCCCGGCGCCGTTGGCTACGTTTCCCCTGCCGCTTCCGGTGGGATAGCGCGTGCTGGCGATGCCTTCTCCCTTCTGGCCGCCGTCGACCGGTAGCTCATCAAGCGCCGAGCAGATTCCCGCATCGCGCGGACGAGCGTCCCTGATCGCCTGGCCGGCGCGGAATCCGGCGCTGCTCGGCCCGGCTCCATTCGCGTTGATCTGGCCATTGTTGTTGATGTTGCCCTGAACCAGGAAGGCCACCACGCCGCCCGTGCTGCCGTCCCACGGCGCCGGCATCACGCTCGCTCCGGTGCCGATGACTACCGACTGATACTCGGGCACTCGGATCACCTGCGCGACGTTCATCGCGTAGAAGTAGATCAGCGGCGCGGTGAGCAGCAGTTGGAAGGTTCCCGCGTTGACCGAGTCGAGGCGTGCGAGCTCCCAGCGCCCCACCGGATCGGTCCCGACGTTGAACGGACCCGGCTGGCCGGAAGAGGGCTCGGGAACAATGCCGGTGGTCTGCAGCACCATCACCAAGTCGCTGGGGAGAAATCCGGCGATCGTCGAAACCGGAATCGCCAAATCTCCCGCGCTGAGCGGCGCCGTGACACCGGCGTAGTTGTTGACCACGCGGGACGTGGACGCAGGCACCACGAGATTAGGCGGCAGAGCTCGCCCGGTGCCCAGCCCGAAAGTATCCGGCTCTCCCGACGTCCCCGCTGGAATCAGGACCATCGCCATCACGGCGATCGCCATCGCACGCTTCATTTCTTCACCTTGTCCTTGCCGTCCGGCGACTCGCCCGACGGCACCAGCGGCGCGAGGATGTCGGTATCGACTGTCGGCGGACCGATGATGAACTCCACGCGGCGATTGGCTTCCCGACCGCGCGCGGTCATGTTCGTCTCCGCTGGGCGGTCCGGTCCGTACCCCTTCGCCTTCAGCCTGGAGGCGGGAACGCCCTTTTGCATGAGGTAAGCCCGCACCGCGTTGGCACGCGCTTGTGACAGGCGGCGATTGGTCGCCGCGTTTCCGCGAGTATCGGTGTGACCCTCGATGATGATCGAGGGCAGCTCGCGATGAGCGGTGATCACGCGAGCGACCTGGTCCAGCAGCGGGTACGACCTGGGAAGGATGGTCGCCTTGTTGCTGGCGAAGTACACTTTTTCCCTGATCACGATCTTCTCGGCGGTGAGGACCACGAGCTGCTTTTCCTTGACCGGGCATCCCTGGTTCGAAGCGGGGCCTGGCTCGTGAGGGCAATTGTCCAGATGGTCAGGCACGCCATCGCCGTCGCTGTCTCGGATTGGGCAGCCGCGCGTCTCGGCCGGGCCAGGCTCGTTTGGGCAAAGATCGAGGTGATCGGGAATCCCATCTCCATCCGAATCGAGCACCGGGCAGCCGGCCAGCTCGGCAACCCCCTTCGTGTTCGGGCAGCGGTCGATGGTATCCGGGATGCCGTCGCCGTCGTTGTCCGGCTCGGGACATCCATCCTCGTCCTGGAATCCGTCGAAGTCCTCGGGCTCGGTGGGGCACTTGTCCACCGCGTTCTTGATTCCGTCTCCATCGTCGTCCAGATCGGGGCACTGCGAAGGCAAATGCGCTCGCCCGGGCTGACACACGTCGTTGGCTTCGGCTTCCGCGCCGGCAGCTGCGCTTGGTTCCGTCCCCCAGGCCATCCCCGCCAGTATTCGGAATGCAGGCGAGCCGAGGGACGCACCGATTCCCGGGCCACCCAACGCAAACAATTGCAGTCCCCGTCCAAACACGAGCCGGCCGCCGCCGAGAAGCTCGTGCGCAGCAGGCAATCCGGTCAGTGAAACGTAGGAGCGCCAGGAGAGCTCACCGCGAACTGTGCCCGCAACGGTTGAAACTGCCGCACCGAATATCAGTTGGTTGCCGACTTCCTGCGATCCGAGGCTCTGCCTGGACTGAAACAAGGCGCTCGCGTCGACCGACACCAACACGGGATCGATCTGCTTCGAAACGAGGAGCTTGGGAGAGACAGTCGCGTTGCTGCTTCCGGCGAGCGCGTCACCGCTGCCGATTGGCAGACCCACGGCGAGCTCCACTGCAAGCTCGATCGGGTCTTCCACTGGATTTTGAAGCACGCCGGCGCGCGCGGCGATCACCGGCGTGCCCAGCGCCTGACTCATCGGGGAAGCCACGCCGACCGCGCTCAGGTCGTCGCTGGTCTGCCGCAAGACGATCGGAAGCTCTGCCCCCAGGCTAACGCGCGGGTGTAGTCCGAGGCCAAGGGTGACGTGGGTGGCAACGCGATCTCGTACCACTGCTGCAGTTCGCTCGCTTTCCAGACGGATCAGCAGCGGATTTCGTTCGTAGTGCCCCACTACCGAGATTCGGAGCGCGCCCGGGGCAAGCAGCCGTCCGCTTCCCACCACCAACGAGCCGACGGCAAATGGGTCGAGCTCGAGCTTCTCCAGGTTGAATCCAGGAACGGGGACAACCGGCTGGGCCGAAGCGATACCCCCCAGCGCAGCGGCGATCATCCCGATCAACGGCGCGCAGCGCCCGTACCTCATCTGCCAGAAGGTTATCGGATCTCCCCAGCTCCGAAAACTAAGCTGGTAAAAGTGTTGGCTGATGAATGTACGTCCAGCACTTCACGAAGCGATGCCGCTCCGTGGTTCTGCTACCCGCGGAGTTGGCTCCCAGGCGGCCTGTTGCTCGCCGCGAACGAAGCGCCAGAATCCGACCATGATCGCGATGTTCATCGTCACGAAGTAGTACGCCACCGAGGTGGCACGCCGCAGCGCGCCGCGAAAGAGCCGTGCTTTTCCGGCCGCTGCCAGCCCGTAGAACAGCACCTGTGCGAAGAGCGTGGCGCGATACAGACCTCTCCGGAAGAGAAAGAGATTCGCGACGAGCGCGAGCACCATCAGCGCGGGCGCGCACCAGCGCAGCAGTTTGTGCGACCAGAACGCGAACGAGCGGAAGCCATGGAATGGCCACACCAGATACGGATACATCGCGAGGCTCTGAAAGCCGCCCGCAGCTATCCTCACCCGCCTGCGAAACTCCCGCTGGTAGTCTTCAGTCGTCTCCTCGTACGCCAGAGCCTGCGCGTCATAGATGACTTTGTAGCCTTGCTCCATGATCCGGATCGCGATCACGAAGTCGTCCACGATGGTCGCGGGCGCTAGCGGGGCGAACAGCCGGCGACGAATCGCATACAGGCCGCCATTTGCGCCCATTACCACGCCGAGCTTCCCCTCGTAGAACTTGATCAGCGACTCGTACTTCCAATAGGTGCTCTCCTCGTAGTCCCGCTTGCTGCGGTTGTAGAGCTTGAGCTTGCCGCAGACGGCGCCGACTTGCGGGTCGGCAAAGTGGCGGACCAGCTTCTTCACTGCGCCGGGATCGAGCAGTGTGTTCGCGTCCGACAGCACGATGATCTCGCCCGTAGCTGCGGGGATGCACCGGTTGAGGACCGATGCCTTGCCGCCGCGACTCGAGTGAGACAGCCAGACGCGGCGATCGCGAAACGTTCGGACGATTTGATCCGTCCCGTCGGTCGAACCATCCGAGCCGATGATCACCTGGAATCGCGTCGCGGGATAATCGATGGAAATGCTGTTCTTCAGCTTCTCGGCGATGCAGCCCGCCTCGTTGTATGCGGCCACCACCAGGGTGACGGCTGGATAGAAACTCTCTCCGCCGCGACGGCGACGGTCGTCCGCCCCCTGCATGAAACGAATGTTGTCCGCCAGCTGGCGCGCACCGTCGAACACCGCCAGGATGAATGGATAGAAAAAGTAGGTGTGCAACAACAGAAGCACCGCACACCAGAAGACGAGCTGAGCCACCAAAGTCTCCCGTCCAACACTGCCGGTTGCTCAACGTGCAGCAAAGCATGTGCCGCGACCCGCCAGCGAAGGCCCCTGAAAACAGTGAGCCCGTCGCGGCGGTCGACCCTGGATGCTGAAATAATTGCTCTTCGTTACCTGGGCGGGCCGAGCGGCGGCGTGGGCCACGTCGGCTCCGAGCGCCTGGATTCATCCACCCACGCCACCACCTGGCGGGCCAGCTCGTGCGAAGGGTTGAGTGCCACCGCCGCCTCGATCAGAGTTGAGGCGGCATCGTGCTCGCGCTGAGCCAGCGCCAAGCGCGCCGCGAGAACGTAGGCGCGCAGAAACGCCGAGTCGGCCGTGCGAAGGCCCTCCAGGCCCGCGCGAGCCTGCGCCAGAGTGTCGGGCGCAACGTGCGCATTGGCCGCGTACTCGCCGAAGGCGATCGTGTCCCAGCCATCCTTGCCGCCGAGCAGGCGATAGCGCTCCGAAAGGTGCAGCGCGCGATCCGAACCCTTGACCCCGAAGTAGACTGCCTCCGCGCGCGTAACCGCGAGCTCCTCGGGTCCCGACAGCTCCTTGGCCACGGCGAGCAGCTCGGGGAACGCCGCGCTGACCTTCTTGTCGAGCGTGCTGGCCTCATCCACCAGCGGATCGCTCTGCTGTTTCAGGGCCTGAAGCTGCGCGATGCCGCGGGTGATCTGCGTCTCCCAATCGGCGGGGCTTCTGCGCTCGCGCATCCGCGCCAGCTTGCGATTGATCTCCTCGGACTGAGCCTGAATCCGCTTGACGCCCACCTTCACGTCATCGAGCTCCAAGGTGAGCGCCAGAACTTGCAGGGCGCGGACGCTGGCCACGGCGGCGTGGGACTGCACGAGCTGATCGATGTCTTTGATCGCCTGCGCCCTGGAATGCCGGTCGTCCCGACGAAGCAACCCGATCGCGTTCTCCTCGGCGGCGATCACCTGCGCGGGAATCGCCGATCGGCGCTTGGCGATCGTTCGAAGGACGAGGATGGCCGGGATCCCGATCACCAGCGCGAGCACGATCACGAGCGCGGTTCGATTGCGCCGCTGCAGCTGCGCCCGGACCGCTGCCTCCGGATCCGACTGCGACTCCGGTTCGAAGAGCAACGCCGCCGCTGCAGGCAGCTCGACCGGCGCTCGTCGCCGCGCCGCTGGAGAGTCGGCCGGGGCTTCCGGCGGAAGCGCCACCGGCGCTCTCGTCGCTTGTTTGGGCGATGCGCTGGGCTGGGCCGGCTGCACCGTGCCTCCGGCGAACGGCATCGTCGTAGTCGGCGCGGGCGATTTCGCGGCCTCCTTCGATGCGGCGCGAGCTGGCGCAGGCGAAGGACTACCGGCGAACGGCATCGTGCTGCTCGCGGCTGCGGGCCCATCGTCGAGCGGATGGTTTTCCCCGTAGAGGTGGGTTCCGGAGCGCGCCGGCGCAGGGTTCGCGTTCCTCGCGCCCGCTCCTCCGGCGCCGCTGAACGGCTGCGTGCTCTGCCCCGCGGGCCGTGACGTGCTCGGCGGGCGCGCGTTTCCTCCTTCGCTGGAAGCTTTGGGCGCGCCCTGGGCTCCGAACGGGACCGTGCCGGTCGGTGGATTCGCCGCTCGCTCCAGGAGGGTGGAACCGAACATCTGTGTCGCTGCGCGCGTGGATTCGGGGCGACCCCTCGACTCCGCTTCGCTGCGCTCGGGGCGAGCGGCGGCAGGCTGCGCCGGTGCGCGCGTGGGCTCCGGGCGACCCCTCGACTCCGCTTCGCTACGCTCGGGGCGAGCGGCGGCAGCTCCGCTACGCTCGGGGCGAGCGCCGGCAGGCTGCGCCGGCGCGCCGCCGGTTGCGGGCACCGCTCCGAAAAGTTGCGTCGATGCCCGCGCTGGAGCGGCGGCGACGGGCGCGCCCGCAAACAGCTGTGTGCCTCGAGGTTCGGCAGGTGCCCCGCTCGCGGGTGGCTGCAACAGGGACCCCGGCGCCGCATCGGGCCGCGGCGCGCCGGCGGGCGGTCCTCCAAACTGCTGTGTGCCCATTCTCGCCGGCGCTGCTTCGGCACCGGGTTTGGCGGTGAACACGTGACCGCAGCGCGTGCACTGAACCGGAGCGCCGGCGGGTGGAATGAGCCGCTCGTCCAGCTCGTACAGCGTGGAGCACTTCACGCAGGCGATGCGCACCAGTGCACTTTACAGCACCCGGGCCGTTTTCGGAGCGGCGCGCCCCTCGCCTTCAACGCCCGCTCAGCGGACCTATCACCGCCGAACGTTTCAAGGTGTCGAGCTTTGCAGGACCAACTCCCACCACCGCGTCCACTTCGTCCCAGGACCGAAATCCTCCGCGATCCGCGCGCGCCTTCAACAGGGCCGCCGCGAGCGTGGGCCCGATGCCCGGGATCAACCGCAGCTCCTCGGCGGTGGCCTGATTCAGATCGAGCTTGGCACCCAGCGTCAGGGCAGCTCCTGCCGGCGCGCGCTCGACCGGCGCGTCGGGGCGGCAGCTCGCAACCGCGGCACCACCGGCGTCGACCCAGCGCACATCGGCCGCTTCGCAGTCGAGCGCAGGCGCGGAGCTCGGCCAGCGCAATCGCAAAACGCCTCCGAGTCCGATCGTCACCAGGGCAACGACAGCCAGTGGCCCAGTGCGAGACAAACGCCTAGCCCGCAGCCGCCACGGTGTCCTGGCGGTCCAGGCCAAACGCGGTGTGCAGGGCCCGAACCGCGAGCTCCGCATACTTGGCGTGGATCACGCACGACACCTTGATCTCCGAGGTGGAGATCATCTGCAGATTGATTCCCTCTTTCGCCAATACCTCGAACATCTTCGCGGCGACGCCCGAGTGGTTGCGCATGCCTACGCCGACGATCGACACCTTGGCGATCTGATCGTCGGTCTCCACCGCCTCCGCCTTGATCGATTTGGCCACTCTCTTGACCACGTCCTTGGCACTGGCGAAATCCGTCTTCGCCACGGTGAAGGTGAGATCCGTTTTTTCGTCCTTGGATACGTTCTGCACGATCAAATCGACCACGATGTTCTTCTCGTTGAGCGCCCCAAAGATCTTGGCGGCGATCCCGGGGACGTCGGGCACGCCGCGCATGGCGATCTTGGCCTCGTTGCGATCGTAGGCGATGCCACTGACCATCACGTCTTCCATCGAAGGATCCTCCGCACAAACCAGCGTCCCTGGATCGTCGTTGAATGACGACTTCACCCAGAGAGGCACTTTGTACTTCATCGCGATTTCCACCGAGCGAATCTGCAGAACCTTGGCCCCCAAGCTGGCCAGCTCGAGCATTTCCTCGTAGCTGATCTTCTGGAGCTTGCGCGACGCGGGGCAGATACTCGGGTCCGTGGTGTAGACGCCATCGACGTCCGTGTAGATCTCACAGGCGTCGGCTTTGATCGCCGCAGCGATGGCCACCGCGGTGGTATCCGAGCCGCCGCGCCCCAGGGTGGTCACGTTTCCCCCGTCGTCGATGCCCTGGAATCCGGCCACCACCGCAATGTGCTTCTTCTTCAGCGCGGCGAAGAGCTTCTCCGCGTCGATGCTCTTGATCCGCGCCTTGGAGAAGGTGCTATCGGTCACGATCCGGCATTGATGACCCAGGAAGCTGGTGGCCTTGCCCTTCTGCGCCTGGATCGCCAGCGCCACCAAACCGATCGAAACCTGCTCGCCGGTGGCCACCACGACGTCCTGCTCGCGCTCGTTGGGCCGCTCGGCAATCTGCGAAACCAGATTGAGCAAACGGTTGGTCTCGCCCGACATCGCGGAGACCACCACCACCACGTCGTTGCCGGACTTCTGCGTGGCGATGCAGCGCCGCGCCACGTTCTTGATTCGCTCGATGTCCCCGACCGACGTACCGCCGTACTTCTGAACAATCAGTGCCACTTCACCCAGACCCTCCATCAAACCGGCCGACCACGATAGGAATCCCAATCAACCCTGTCAAAAAGCTCTATAACAGCGCCGGAGGTCTGCATGTCCGGCTCGCTCGTGCTGATCGATGGCGACACCCTGAGACTGGAAGAGATCCTCCAGGTGGCGCGCGAGGAGGCCACCATCGAGCTGGCGCCCTCCGCGCTGGAGCGGGTGGAGCGCTCGCGCGCTCTGGTCGAGCAGGTCGCGGCGGGCGACGAGCCCGCGTACGGCATCAACACCGGTTTCGGCACATTGGCCGAGGTGCGAATCGACCGGAAGGATCTCCGGGCGCTGCAGCGAAATCTGCTCCTGTCGCACGCCGCCGGGGTCGGCCCGCCGCTGCCCATTCCGGAAGCACGCGCACTCTTGCTGCTGCGGATCAACGTCCTGGCCAAGGGCTTCTCGGGAATCCGCGTGCCCACTCTCTCCCTCGCCGTGGAGATGCTCAATCGCGGCGTCGTGCCGGTGGTGCCCGAGCGCGGGAGCGTAGGGGCATCGGGAGACCTCGCGCCCCTGGCGCATCTTTCGCTGGCGCTGATTGGCGAGGGGGAAGCGTTCTATCGGGGAAGGCGCGTCCGCGCTCGCCAGGCGCTCGCGGAGGCAGGCCTCGCGCCCGTGGTGTTGGAGGCGAAGGAAGGCCTGGCCCTGGTCAACGGCACGCAGGCGATGTGCGCGGTGGGCGCGCTGGCGCTGCTTCGATCGGAGGCGCTGGCGGAGGTGGCGGATCTCGCCGGTGCGATGACGCTGGAAGGGCTGCTCGGCAGTCACAAGCCGTTCCTGCCCGAGGTCCAGCGCGTGCGGCCGCATCCTGGACAGATTGCCTCCGCCGAGATGCTGCGCCGATTTCTGGCCGACTCCGAGCTGGTGCTCAGCCACGCCAACTGCAGCAAGGTGCAGGATCCCTACTCGCTGCGATGCATCCCGCAGGTGCACGGCGCGGCGCGGGAGGGAATATCGTTCGCTCGACGCATCCTCGAGGTGGAGGTCAACGCCGCCACCGACAACCCGCTGGTCTTCACCGAATCCGCTGCCATCGTCTCGGGCGGCAACTTCCATGGCCAACCCGTCTCGCTTGGGCTCGATGTCCTGGCGATGGCGCTCACCCAGCTGGCGACCATCAGCGAGCGTCGAGTGGAACAGCTGGTCAACCCGTCGCTCTCGGGGCTGCCGCCGTTCCTGACGCGCAATTCCGGGCTCAACTCGGGGTTCATGATCGCGCAAGTCACTTCGGCGGCGCTGGTGGCCGAGTCGCGCATTCTCTGCCATCCAGCCTCGGTGGACTCGATTCCCTCTTCGGCAGGCCGCGAAGACCACGTGTCGATGGGGATGACCGCCGCCCTCAAGGCGCGCCAGGTGGCGGAGCACACGCGCTCGTGTCTGGCCATCGAGCTGCTGGCGGCGGCCCAGGCGATCGACATGCGCCTGCCGCTCAAGGCTGGGCGCGGGGTTCGCTCCGCTCACCAGCTGATCCGCAGCCGCGTGCCGCCGATGGAGAGCGATCGGGAGCTGCACGTGGACATCGAGGCAGTGCAGCAGCTGATCGATTCCGGCGCGCTGTTGCGCGCAGTGCGCGGCGACTGAATGGAGCTCGAGCGTGAGCGCCCTCCGCTCAGCTCGAGCGTCGCGAAGCGGAGTCGAGAGCGGCCCTCCGCTCAGCTCGAGCGTAGCGAAGCGGAGTCGAGAGCGGCCCTCCGCTCAGCTCGAGCGTAGCGAAGCGGAGTCGAGAGCGGCGCTCCGCTCAGCTCGAGCGTAGCGAAGCGGAGTCGAGAGCGGCGCCCCGCTCAGCTCGAGCGTCGCGAAGCGGAGTCGAGAGCGGCGCCCCGCTCAGCTCGAGCATAGCGAAGCGGAGTCGAGAGCGGCCCTTCGACTACGGGCTTCGCCCTACGCTCAGGGCGAGCGGGATTGGTCGAGAGCGGTCCTTCGACCACGCCGTGGTTGCCTTGAGGCGCACCTCGTAGGCGTGGTACGAAAGTATTCTTCTCCCTCCTACAACACCGTTCGGAGCGGCCCAGCATGAGTCAGGGGAACAACCTTCCGCGCCCGCGGCCGCCTGCAGCTGGCGCTCCACCCACTTCCGTTCCGCCTTTGACCGAAGGGATGGCCGGCACGCTTCAATCGCTCCCTCCAGCGGATCCGACCGAGGATACGGTGCGGCAACAGATCGCTGCGCTGGAACGGGAGGCCAAGGCGCTGGGGAACGATCCAGCCGGTGCGCTGCTGTTCCACGAGATGGGCGTCCTCTGGGAAGATGTGCTGAAGAACCCGCGAAACGCGGCCGTCGCCTATCAGAATGCGTATCGGCTGGCTCCGCGGTTTTTGGCCAACATCCGCTCAGCGCGCCGCCTGTTTTCGGAGGTCGGCAACTGGACCATGGTGATCCAGCTTCTCGACGCCGAGCTGGCCGCCACCGACGACGAGGCTCAGAAGGCGGCCCTCTGGTTCGAGAAGGGTACGGTCCTCGAGGATCATCTGTCGCGCGAGCAGGAAGCGGGCGAGGCATTCGCTCACTGCTTGGAGCTGCGTCCGAACGACCTCTCGCTTCTGGTCCAGCTGGAGGGAATCTACGCGGCAAAGAATCAGTACTCCTCGCTGCTCCACGTCTATCGCTTGATGGCGGCCGCGGTGACCGACGATCCGGTTCGCGCCTACTACCTGGTGGCTGCCGGCACGTTGCTCGAGGATCGCTTGAAGCTTCCAGAGGAGGCAGCTGATGCCTTCCAGCAAGCGTTCAAGATCAACCGCAGAGATCCGGTGGTGCTCGCCTCGATCATTCGGCTGGCCGAGCAACACGGCAGGAATGACGAGCTGATCGCCGCCCTGTCCGCTCAGGCCGAATTGCCCGGGCCGCAAGCGGCGAGTCACTACCTGCGGATCAGCAAGGTGCTGGGCAAGATGGGGCGTCAGGAGGAGTCCCTGGCCGTGCTCCTGGCGGCGCGCAAGGCCAGTCCGGGTGACCCCCTGATCTTGGGCGAGCTGGCCACCATCTATCAGGCGCGAGGGCTTCACGATTCCTTGGCGGACGTGTTGTCGTCGTGGGCCGACCAGATCTCCGACGAGAAGGAGATCGCCGCGATCAACCTGCGGCTGGCCACGCTCTACGAGGAGGTGCTGCGGCGCGACGACGACGCGGTGGCGAGATACAGGGCGATTCTCACGCGAATGCCCGGCAACGTCGCGGCGCTGGCCGGGCTGGGCAAGCTCTACCACCGCACCCAGAACTGGGAAGGCCTGCTATCGGTCTTCGACCTAGAGGTCGCCGGCGCCGACGACCCGAAGCAGAAGGCCGGGCAGCTGTACAAGGCCGCCGAAATCCTGGAACGGCATCTCAAGCGCGGGGACGAAGCGATCGCGCGGTACAACCAGTGCGTACAGCTTCAGCCGGGCTACCTGCCCGCGCAGCAGGCCTTGATCCGGCTCTACGAGAGGCAGGGACGCTACCCGGAGCTGGTGGCGATGTACGAGCAGGAGATTCTGCAGGCGGTGGACCGCGAGCAGGTGATCTCCACCTTGAACAAGATGGCCGCCATCTACGAGGAACGGCTGTCAGATCTGGCTCAGGCGATCGACTGCATGAAGCGGATCCTGGACCTCGTCCCCGATCACCTCCCCACCATCCGAAACCTGGCGCGCCTGTACGAGTACTCCGGGCACTGGCGCGAGCTGATCCAGATGCACGAGACCGAAGCCTCGATGGTGGGAGACATCAAACAAGTGCTTTCGCTTCACCATCGCAACGCGGAGATTCTCGACGAGCAGCTGGATGACCGGCCCGGCGCGATCGCGGCCTACCAGCGCCTGCTCTCGCTCTCGCCCGCGTACCTCCCCGCGCTCAAGGCGCTGGGGCGGCTCTACTCGCAGCAACAGAGGTGGGCCGAGCTGATCGAAATGTACAGAGCAGAGGCGGAGATCGCCTCCAGCGGCGAGCAGGCGGCCGCTCTGCTGTACAAGATCGGCGAGCTGTACGAGCGCAAGCTCAAGCAGGAGAACGAGGCCGTGGCCGCGTACCAGGAGGTGCTCGCGCTGGCCCCCAAGTACTTTCCCGCGCTCCGGGCGCTGGAGCAGATCTACCGGGCTCGGGGAAGTTGGGAACAGCTGATCGAAATCCTTCGCACCCAGGCGGACCAGCGCTCCAGTCCGGTCGAGCGCGCCAATGGCCTGTACCAGGCCGCGGCGATCTGGGAGGAGCAGCTCCAGCAGCGGGACCGCGCGATCGCCGGCTACCAGGACGTGCTCCGGCTCGCACCGTCTCATGTCCCGGCTGCCCGTGCCCTGGAAAGGCTGTACACCACCCACGACGACCTCCGCGAGCTGATCGGCGTGCTGGAGCGCGAGGCGCAAACGGCCGAGGAACCCGATTCGAGGATCGCGGCGAACCTCAAGCTGGCCCAGCTGTATCTCGATCGCCTCGATGATACGGCTCGCGCCGTTCAGGCTTGTGAAGCGGTTCTGGCGACCGACCCGGGGAACCTTTCTGCGCTGAAGATGATGGAGCGGCTGCGCGCCTCCGATCGCCTGCGACGCTCCGAAGTGCGCATGAAGCTCTCCTCCGCGGTCTCCGATCCGCGCTTGCGTACGGCCCTGAAGCTTTCCGCCGTGGCCGACGGCGGAGTTGCGTTGGACGAAGCCACCAGGATGGAGTTGAAGAGCGCCTTCGCCCGAGACCTCTCCGATGCCCGTCTGGCATTCCAGCTCGAGCGCGCGCTTCGCGACGCGGCAGATCACGCGGGGCTGGCGCGATTCTACGAAACCGAGTTGGAAACCGTTTCCGATCCCACCGAAAAGCTGGGCCTCATCCTGCGGATCGCCGACCTGGCCGAGCGCAAATTGAAGGACCCCGAGAAGGCGCTGGTGTTCTACCGCCGAGCGCTGGAGATGAACCCGCAGCTCATCCCCGCGCTCCAAGGAGTGCGGCGCTGCGCGCTGCAAGTAGGGGACTATGCATCCGCCTGCAGCGCGCTCGAGGCGCAGGGTTGGGCATCGCGCGATGCGCGCAGCGCGCTGGAGGCGTTCGTCACCGCGGGCCGGATCGCCATGGAGAAGCTCAACGATGCCGACTCCGCTGGCGCCAACTTCCGTCGCGCGCTGGAGCGCGACCCGCTGGATCCAGCGGCGGCGGCAGGGCTGCGGGAGATCCTGACCCAGGGCAATCCGGAGGACCTGGCCGCTTTTCACGAGCGGCTGGGAGAGGCCAGGCTGGCTCAGAAGGAGCTGCCTACCGCCAGCGCGGAGTTCCTCCAGGCTGCCCGCACCTGGCTGGAGAAAGCAAACGATCACGCCATGGCGCTGCGCGCGGTGGAGCGGGCGTTGGCGGCGCAGCCCACTCACCCGGATGCGTTGGAGCTCAAAGGCGATCTGGCGCTGGAGGCGAACCAATTTGGAGAAGCCGCCGGCGCTTTCGCGGCGCGCGTTCAGCAGGGCGGCGAGGCATCGGTGCTCGTCCCCATCCACCTGAAGCTCGCCGCGCTGTACCACGACCACCTCTCCGACTCGACTCGCGCCGCAGCGCATTTGCAGACCGTCCTTTCCACCGATCCGCGAAGCTCGGACGCGCTGGAACGGCTGGCGGCCATCTGCGCGGCCGGCCGAAACTGGATGGGAGCAGCGGACTGCCTGAAGACCCTGCTGGAGATCGATTCGCAACCGGGCGTCCTGGCGCGACACTCGTTGGCGCTGGCGCGCGTGTACGAAGAAGGATTTGCCAATTCCGCGTTGGCCTCATCGCTGTACCGGCGCGCGCTCGATCTCGCGCCCGGAGACTTGTGGATCGTCGGCCGATTGATCGAGCTGTACGAGCGCATCGGCAATACCGCGGAGCTGGTGCAGATGCTGGAGCAACAGGCGCAGCACGGCGGGGATGCCAAGCGCTACGCGGCTCTCAGGGTAAAAATCGGCGACCTCTACGTGAAGTCCCTCAACGATCCGCAAAAAGCGATTGCCAGCTATCGCCAGGCGATCGATCGCGATCCTGCCTGTATGCCTGCGCACCTGGCACTGGCGGATCTGTACATGCACGACGCGGCCGCGGCGCCCAACGCGATCGATGAGCACCGGCAGCTCCTCCGCCTGGATCCCACCCGGCTCGAGAGCGTGCACGCGCTCTTCCGGCTCTGGCACGGGCTGCGGCAGCACGACAAGGCATTCTGCGCCGCAGGCTTGCTCCAGTTTCTGCGCTTCGCAGGAAACCAGCCGGCGCTCCAGTTCCATGCGGAGTCCCGCAACCGTCTTCCGCAAGAATTTCGCGGCCGGCTCAATGCCGAGGACGTGGCAATGCTGGTGCATCCGCAGGCGCGCAACCCGCTGCTCGATGTGCTGCGCGCGATCGGAGATCAGCTGAGCAAGCTCTACCCACCTGACTTTCAGTCGCTCGGCGTGGATCGCCGCACCGACCGCTTGAAGCCGGATCACCCGGTGTTCGAGCTGGCGCGAAGCATCGCCGACGTGCTCGGCGTGGAAGAGCTTGAGCTTTATCAGTCCGCGCGCAGGACGCTGACGCTGGAGACCAGCGAGCCGCTGTGCCTGTGCATCTCGGAGGAAGTCCTCCAGCGCATTGGGCCCCGCGAGCAGCGCTTCGCGCTCGGTCGCGGCGTGATGGGCCTTCTCAACAAAAGCGCCATCGCTCACAAGCTCTCGTCGGCCGAGCTGGCAGACCTGGTGGCGGCTGCGATCCGCATCCATCAGCCAAACTTCGGTCTGTTCGGCCGTCCCAACGCGGAGCTGACCCGCCAGGTGGCCAAGGTTTGCTCCCGCAAGGCGCGCAAGGCGTTGGAAGATGCGGTGCTCGGTCTCACCGAGGAGCATGTGGACATCGAGGCGACGGTGACCGGGCTGGCCCATTCGGCAGATCGCGCCGGGATGCTGGCCTGCGGCGACGTGGCGGTCGCGCTCGGAGCGGTGTTGCGCGAGGATCCCAGCCTCGGGGCCGCGGGGATCGAGCGAGCCACTACAGATCAGATCGTCTCCGCCATCCGTCGGCGACCGCAGCTGGAGCAGCTGGTGACCTTCGCTCTTTCCGACGAGCACTTCGACCTGCGACTGAAGACCGGAATGACGATCTGAGCGCGGATCACTCGATGCGCAGGATCGAACCGTCCGGCAGCTCGCTGCGAAGCATGGACACCGCGGCGTCCACCAAATCCATTTCCAGGTTCTCCACCGTCACCTTGACGCGGTAACCCGCGGCTCGATCGAACTCGGGGTAGGATCCAATCGCCACCTGCGGCATGGACATCGCCACCTGATCGAGCGCGCGCGCGATCTCCGGCTCACCCAGATTCAAGTACAGGCAGCGCAGCCGCATTGGCGTCCCCTCCAGTCGCGGCAGGACGGTTTCCAGCTGAATTTTGAACAGCTGCGGTACGCCGGGCAGCAGATAGACGCTGTCGCAGTGGAGCACCGGGTACCAGGTTCCCTCCCGCCACAGCAGCTCCGTTCCCTCCGGCGCCTCGGCCAAGCGAAGAGCTTGTGGGCTGGCCTCGCGCTCGTGCCGCCTGACCAGCGCCTCCAGCTCTGGAATGCGGACCACCCGGCGGCCAAGCGCGAGGGCCACCGCGCGAACGGTGACGTCGTCATGGGTCGGCCCGATGCCGCCGCTGGTGAACACGTAACGCGCGATCGATCGCGCGTGGGCGACGGCTTCGACGATCGCATCCACGTCGTCCGGCACGGTTGCCATCCATCGCAGTTCAATCCCCCGATCGCGCAGTCGACCGATCAGGTGCGTTCCGTTCAAGTCCTGCACCTTGGCGGTCAGCACCTCGTTTCCGATGATCACCGCTGCGGCGCCTCGTCGCTCCATGGAGTCGCCCTAGCCCCGCGGCGCGCCGGCAGCCTTCAGCTCCTGCCGGACGAGGTTGAGAACGTCGGCTGATACATCGGACAGCGGTCGATTGCCGTCCACGCGCGCGATGCGGTCCTTGCTGCGGGATCGGATGGCCGTGAGGTATTGCTGGATCACTTTTCGCTGTCGCTCCGGATCTTCGAATAGCTCGGCGTCGCCGCCGCGAATCGACCGGCGCTCGGCAGCGGTCTCGGCATCCACCTCCAGGAAGATGGTCAGATCGGGCGAGACCGCGTGCGCATTGATTTGCTCTACCCAATCCATGGGCACCACCGCACCCTGATACGCCAGCGAGGAGAGCACGTACCGGTCGCAGATCACCACCTGCCCGCGGTCCAGCGCTGGAAGAATTTGGGCGCGAAGGTGATCCATTCGGTCCGCGGCGAACAGCAGCGCGAGCGTTTCGTCCGAAAGAGCGCCCGCCCGAGCCGGTAAACCGAGCCTTCCGGTGAGCGCCTGGCGGATCAGGTTTCCTATCGGGCCATCCGACGGTTCGCCGGTAGTCAGCACCTCTCGGCCCTCGCGGCGCAGCGCGGCGCTGAGCAGCTCGGCCTGGGTGGTGGTGCCAGCCCCGTCGATACCCTCGAGGACAATGAATCGCGCCTTCCGCGCCATCGCGTTCATCCAGGTAGGTTCACCGACGGATCGTCGATCCGCAGCCGACGCCGCAGCGCTTTCAAGGACTCGAACTGCTCCAGCTCCCTGCGGAGAAAGCGCTTGCCGCTCAGGAAGCGCCGCAGTGCATAGATCGCCAAACTCATCGAAAGCACGGAGGTGAGAACGCCGAGGATGGGAAATCGCACTGAATCCCAGAAGAGCTTGGCGGCCGCCCCGGCGATGATCAGCGAAAGCAGCAACGCCACCCCGGCCTTGGCGAAGTGCAGAATGCTCTGACGGGACTCCAACTGCTTCTGGAGGTGCTCGAACTCTTCCCAGGATGGATCCAGCTTGCTCAAGGCGCGGCGCAATCTACCCAACGCGCGGCGCAGGGTCGAGCCGGCGATGCAGAGCGTCCAGCACCGCGCGGGCGTCGGGCGGCAGCTCCAGCGGCGCGTTGGCCAGCTCGCTGTCGACATTCGGCAGCTCGCGCCGGTGGTAGCCGGATTTGAAGTCCGGGAACTTGAGGCCGTGGGCGGTGGAGAGGACCACCACTCGACTTCCGCGCCGAATGGTACCGGCCGCAGCGAGCTTGCACAGGGCCGCCAGCGCCACGCCCGTCTGGGGGCAGGCGAACGCGCCCTCTCGATCCGCCCGCGCCGCCGCATTGGCCAGCTCCGATTCGCTTGCCTCCTCCACCACGCCGTCGAATCTCCGAAGCACGTCGATCGCCCGGCGCATCGAGACCGGGTCCCCGATCTGTATCGCGCTGGCCAGCGTCGTCGCCGCTGTGATCGGGTGCACGTCGGCGAATCCGGTGCGAAAGGCGCGGTACAGCGGGTTGGCCGCGCGCGCCTGCGCCACGGCGATCCTTGGACGGCGATCGATCAGCCCGAGGTCCAGCATCATCTGCAGCCCCAGGCCCAGCGCCGTAGCGTTGCCGAGATTTCCACCGGGAATGACGATCCAATCGGGAGAGTCCCATCCGAGTTGCTGGCACAGCTCCACGCCGACGGTTTTCTGTCCCTCGATGCGCAGGGAGTTGAGAGAATTGGCCAGGTAGAACGAGTGATCGCGCGCAACTTCCTGAACCACTCGCATGCAGCCGTCGAAATCCGTCTCCAGCGATGCAACGAGAGCGCCGTTGGCGATCGGCTGCAGCAACTGCGAGAGCGACACCTTGTCCTTCGGAAGAAAGACCACCGAAGGAATTGCCGCTGCGGCGCAATAGGCGGCCAGAGCGGCCGAAGTGTCTCCGGTGGAGGCGCAGACGATGGCGCGGATCGGTCGGCCCAGCGCGCGCATCCGGTTCACCGCGGAGACGAGGACCGTCATCCCCAGATCCTTGAAGCTGGCCGTCGCCGAGATGCCGCATTGCTTCAAGCACACTTCGCCGAGCGAGAGCTCGCCGGCCAACCGGGGTAGAGGCAGCAGAGGCGAATGGCCCTCGCCCAGCGAGACGATCTGCTCGAGCGGCAGCTCCGGATAGACCCATTCTTTCTTCGCCCAGACACCCGAGGCGAACGGCAAACGAACCTCGGCTTGTCGCCGAGCGAAGAGCTCCTTCCATTCTGAAGCGGAGCTCTTGCGAAGCGCATCCAGGTCGTGGGCCACCGCGAGCAACGCGCCGCAGCGCGGACAACGGTACACCACCTCCGTGAGCTCTGCTTCGAAGTGGTCGCTTTGCTCGCTGCAGACGAATCTGGACCGGCTTGCGCGTGGATCCACTGCCGAGCTCACGTCGGCACCGCAGTCGGAACGCCGCAGGCAGGGCAGCGCGGGGCGATGAGCGAACGAACGCCGCAGTTGGGACACCTGATCCGCTCGTCCTCGGCGGCCTCGGCGACCGGTGGGGCTGGCAGCGGCACAGGCGGGGCACTGGCTTCCCTGCCCTGCTCGAGGCCACGAAGTTGGGGCACCTTGACCTCGCGTGCAGACGTCGGGGCGGCGAGCGGTTTGCCGCAGTTATCGCACTCGTCGCCCTGCTCCTGAACGTGCTCGCAGAGCGGGCAGACCGTCATAGCCGCAAAGGTTATCGAGTGCACCACCGGATCGGCAACTGCCACTCTCAGGGCGAACCCGCGCCGCCGGTCATCGGCACGAAGCGCACCGGGAGCAATTTTTCGACGCGCAGGCCGCCATTGGTCAGCTCCTTCTCGATCAGCACCAACTCCTGGGCGTCGGAAGCAGCGCCGACAGGTGCCACCAAGCGCCCACGGGTCCGCAGTTGCGCGATCAGCGGATCTGGAATCTCCTCCGGTGCCGCGGTGAGCAGAATGGCCTCGAAGGGCGCTGCCTCGGGCCAGCCGAGGTAACCGTCGCCCTCGCGCAGCTGGACGTTGGTGAAGCCCAGCGCTTGAATGCGCTCGCGCGCCGCCAGCGCCAACTCGGGGACGATTTCGATCGAGTACACCTCCGCGCTCAATCGCGCCAATACGGCGGTCTGGTAACCGGAGCCCGTTCCGATCTCCAGGACCCGCTCGCTTCCGTTCAGCCGAAGCGCCTGGGTCATGAAAGCTACGATGAATGGTTGGCTGATCGTCTGACCGTGCCCGATCGGAATGGGGTAGTCGGAGGTGGCCTCCGAGGCGGCGGAGGGAGGAACGAAGTCGCTGCGGCCGAGCGAGGCGATCGCCTCCAGCACGCGCTCGTCCTCGATGCCGCGCGCCCGGAGCAAGTCAGCCAATTCGCGATCGCCCATCTGCAGCTTCCGATGTGCCTCTGGGGAGGCTCTAAAACAAGCGCCGCTTGGATCGCAACCGCCCTAACCAGAAAATCTGCACGGGCGCCGTTGAGAGCGAGCATATAACGCCGGAGGCGAGGAAAAGTCGTTCCGTCGCCGAAATGCCTCGCAGCGAGCAAATCTATCCCACGCTGGCCAGCGCCAAACGCCCTTCCCATCGCTCCTGGAGGGCCTTCGCCAGGCCGCGATGCTCGGGCCGGGACAGGACCGGATCGCACTCGATGATCCGCCGCGCCTCTTCCCTGGCCACGGACAGGAGCGCGCCGTCGCGGGCGAGATTGGCCACTGCCAACTCGGGTAGGCCGCTCTGCCGGGTCCCGAGAAACTCTCCCGGTCCGCGCAGCTCGAGGTCCTTCTCCGCGATCACGAACCCATCGTTGCTCATCTCCATCACCGAGAGGCGATCAGCGGCCTCCTTCGAGCGCGCGTAACCCGCCACCAGGAAGCAGTGGCTGGCCGCCGCACCGCGCCCCACCCTCCCCCGCAGCTGGTGCAGTTGCGACAAGCCGAAGCGCTCCGCCGCCTCGATCACCATCACCGATGCGTTCGGTACGTCCAGGCCCACTTCCACCACCGTGGTGCAAACCAGAATCTGGATCCGCTGAGCGCGAAAGTCGGCCATCACCGCGTCTTTCTCCTCGGGCCGCAACCGCCCGTGGAGCAGCCCCACGCGGTAGATCGGGAAGAGCTCCTTCAAGCGATCCGCGCCCTGGGTCGCGTCCGCCAGGTCCACCTTCTCGGATTCTTCCACCAGCGGATGGACCACGTAGCACTGCCGCCCCCGCTGTAACTCGTGGGTCATCGCTTCGTACACGCGCGGGCGCTGCTTCTCGATGAACACGCGCGTGAGCACCGGCGTCCTCCCCGGGGGCAGCTCGTCGATCACCGAGACCTCCAGGTCTCCGTAGAGCGTCATCGCCAGCGTCCGGGGGATGGGCGTGGCCGTCATCACCAGCACGTCCGGGCGCAGTCCCTTGCTCATCAGCGCGTGACGCTGGATCACCCCGAACCGGTGCTGCTCGTCGATCACTGCCAGCCCCAGGCGCTGGAATTGCACGCTCTCTTGAATCAGCGCGTGCGTCCCTACCGCCACTTTCACTTCGCCCGACCCGAGTGCTTGCCGGACCTCGCGCTTCTGCCGAGACGAGCCGGCTGCCGTCACCAGTCCCACCTTGAATCCCATCGGTTCCAGGATTCGCCCGAGGGTCTGAGCGTGCTGCTCGGCGAGGATCTCGGTGGGGGCCATGAACGCCACCTGGAAACCATCCTGCAGCGCAATCGCCGTGGCTATGACCGCTACCGCCGTTTTCCCGGATCCCACGTCGCCCTGGATGAGCCGGTTCATCGGTTCGGCGCTCCCCATGTCGCCGCAGATCTCCTTCACCACCCGCGACTGCGCGCGCGTGAGCTGAAATGGCAGAGCGGCTTGCGCACGCGCCACCCGCTCCGGCCCGACGTTGAATGGGATTCCCTGTTCGGTCTTGATTCCCTGCCGGCGCAAGAGAAGCCCCAGCTGCAGGAAGAACAGCTCGTCGAATGCGAGCCTGCGGTGAGCGCGGCTCGCGTGAGCGTTGAGGCTGGGGAGGTCCTCGTCACCGGGGAAGTGGATCCCGTGCAACGCCTCGCTCAGGCTGACCAAACCGAGCTTGGTGCGCAGCTCTGCTGGGAGCGGCTCCTCGATCGACGAGGCAAACCGCTCGCTGATCCGGTAGGCCAGCGCCCGGAATGCTCGCTGCTCGTGGCGTTCGAATCCCGGGTAGATGGGCACGATGCGGTTGAAGTGAACCGAGGACGTCGCCAGGTCCTCCGCAGGCTCCACCTCCGGGTGCGGAATCTCCCGCCCTGCGTGCGATGCTCGAAGCTCGCCGGAGATCACCACCCGCTTGCCGATAGGGAACCGCGCCTTGAGCCACGGGCCAGTCTGGAAAAAGGTGGCGGCGACGCTGCCCGTTTCATCGCCGATGACCGCGCGAAATTGGCGGCGGCCGGTGCGAACGGGAATATCTCCGGCCGACTTGACTGTCCCGACGATGACGCCCCGCTCGCCGGGCCGAAGCTGCGCGATCTTGCGCATCCGCCGGCGATCCTCGTAGCAACGCGGCAGCAGAAAGAGAACGTCTCCCGCCCTGTTCATCCCCTTGCGAGCCAGCGTGGCGAGCAATCGCGGATTGGTGCGCCATCCCAACTTGCCGATGGGCGTGGAGAGTGGACCGGAGGCGGGTGCAATCGACAAGACGCTCGGCTTGACGTCGTCTTCAGAATCGGCTCCGTCATTCCCGGCGATCGCTTGCGGCGCCGAGCGGTCGGAGCGAACTGGGCTGGTCGGCGGAGTGCCACTCCGGTTGCGGCGGCGTCGCGGCTCCTCGACTACGCGGCCGGCGTCGCTGCGCCTGTCTCGAGCGTAACCGAGGGGCTCGGGGCGATCGGCGTGTCGCGGCCCCTCGACTTCGCGACTGGCGTCGCTGCGCTCGGGGCGAGCGGGGTGGCCCGCACCGCCGGCCAGGGCGACCAACTCGCCCGGAAGCTCGATGCCCACCGCAACGATCGACGCCAAGACGCGCCGCAATGCTGCCTTGCGCACCTCCGGCGATGGATGGTCCACGTCGTGGAGCTCGCCGGCCATCATCTCCAGCTGCCGCTCGTCCGCGCCTTGAGTGCGCGCCTGGGAGAGCGCTCTCTCGATCAGCGCGCGAAGATCCTTCACGGTGGACAGCTGGGCAAAGTTCCGCTGGCACGCATAGCGAAGCGGACCCACGAGAGCGGAGAGCGGATGCGGCGAGGGCGTCAGCACAGTATTCCGAGTCCTCATCGTAGGGCGGGAAACTGACATCGTTCGCCCTCCGTCGCGTCAGCTTTCCAGCTCCGGAGACCCGTTTTCCACGGGCTCTTCGAATCGGATTTCGCGGATCTCGTACTCGCGAGCTCCGGAGGGGCTCTCCACGGTCCCGATATCCCCCGCCTTCTTTCCGATCAGCGCACGAGCCAGCGGCGAGCTTATCGAGATGTGCCGCTTCTTCAAATCCGCCTCGACCTCGCCGACGATTCGGTAGGTAACTTCCTTGTTGGTCTCCTGATCAATGAGAACCACCGTGGCGCCAAAGACGACTTGGTCGCCTTTGAGCTTGGTGACGTCCACCACCTCCGCCCGGCTGATCCAATCGTCGAGCAGGTTGATGCGGCCCTCGATGTGCGCCTGCTTTTCCTTCGCGGCGTGGTACTCCGCGTTCTCTCGCAAGTCCCCGTGAGACAGCGCCACACCGATCTCGCGGCTGATCTGGATGCGCTCCACGGTCTTGAGCTGCTTGAGCTCCGCCTTGAGCTTGCGCAATCCCGAAGGGGTCATGGCAATCTTGTCGCTCATGGGTCGAACCTGCGCACAAAAAGAGCAACATCCGACTTCCCGCGCAACCTGAAACGGGATTTGGCCAAACGGGGGGCCTCGGCTACGCTAATCCGAGTGCTCTCGGTCAAAGAGATCAGGAACCTAGCTGCCTCCCTCTCCGAGGTTCAGTTCAAGGACCAGATGGGCCCCTTTGCCTTGATTCAGCGTCCCAGCGAAGGGGGCGGAGCGGGCCATGTCGACAGCACGGGCAAGTCGCATCCAGAGTCGATGTCACAAAAGGTTGTTTCGATGCTTTTCGAGTTCGAAGACCTGGCGGTGGCCATCCTCCCTCCGCTCGCCGGGGTGGACGAGCTGACGGTGGGACGTCAGGCCGACTGCGATCTGGTGATCGACGACGCTTCGGTCTCCAAGCGGCACGCCGTGCTGAAGTGGAACGCCGAGCAGCGTCGCTGTTCGGTGCTGGACGTCGGATCGACCAACGGCACGTTCTTGAACGCCTCGACCGCCGTGGATCGCGAAACGTCGCTGCGCGACGGAGACATTCTCAGCTTCGGCGATACACAGTTCTGGTACCTGCTCACCGAAACGCTGTACGCCAAGCTGTCGCGCCATGGCTCCGGTCGATTGGGGTCCCGGAGCGGCTAACGCTTTGCGCACCGCGCTCGCGCTTTCCCTTTGCTTCGCGACGATCAGCGCCGCGCAGCTGAATCGAGACGGTGGAGCGCCCCAGCCGGCTACCGAGTCGGAAACCGTGCTGGAGCACGCGCGGAGCTATTTTTCCGACCTGCTCTCCGCACGCGTGCGAGAGGTGGTCGATCAATCGGAGCTTCCCTTCTATCTCGAGGGCAGAAAGATCAACACCGCCGAGGAGCTGTTTCAGGAGTGGACCAGAAACCTGACTCCCAAGCGCGTGGATTTGATCACGCTGTACGGGATCGAGGTGCTGACGCCGGCCGAGATGGAAAAGAAATATGGCCCTCCACCGGCGCGACTGAGCTCATTGCCCTGGAAGAGCGCGAACACGTACGTCGCGGTCGCCAACCTCTCCGGGCGCGCTGCAGTCGTGCTCTTCCATCGGTCGCGAAACGGGTGGCGCGCTGTCGCCTATCACGATTAGGGCCCGTTCTGCCCGAGCCCCGTTCTGCCCGAGCGTAGCGCCAAAGGCGCGTAGTCGAGGGCGATTACCGGGCGACCCCTCGACTCCGCTGTCCCGTTCTGCCCGAGCGTAGCGCCGAAGGCGCGTAGTCGAGGGCGATTACCGGGCGACCCTCGACTCCGCTTCGCTGCCATGAAAACTCCCCCCGGCGCGCGAGGACGACCGCTCGGTCCTGGGCTCCGTCTGCCCGGGACGCTCGGCTAAGAAGGCCGTTCTCTGTGCAATGAAGCGTTCCAGGGAACCAGATACGTCTCTTTGCACAGAAGAGCGTGATTCGTACTGCGTAGATTGGCAATCGCTGTGACCGTTGAATCCCCGTCGAGGGCACTCTTGAAAGTTTCTGGGAAAAGTTATCGAAAATGGCCGAATTTTCAAGAAAGCTGGGGAGTCCCGCTTGGCGGTATCCGCCACGGTAGGAACCAAGGAAATGGACATTCAAAAATGCTCCGAAGGACTTGAGGTCGTTCGCATGAGAGTTTTCATGAATGGTGGTGGGTCCCCACGGGGCCCATGGGGTCTAAGCTCGGGGTGAACGGGGGTGCTTCGCTACGCTCGGGGCGAGCCGACGGTTAGCTCAACGAGGCGACGAACTCTCGGATTCGCGAAAGCGCCTTCTCGATCGTTTGCGGCGAGGTGGCGAAGCTCAAGCGCAGGTGCCCTTCGGCGCCGAAAGGAAGGCCTGGTACAACGCCGACGCGAAAGTCATCGAGGAGAACATCCGAGACGCGAACCGAGCCGCCGAGTCTTTCACCCTTGTACCTGCGATCGAGGAGCTTCTCGATGCGGGGGAACACGTAGAAGGCGCCGTCGGGAGTGTGGCAACTGATGCCGTCGATGGCGTTGAGCCCCGAGACGATGATCTCCCGGCGGGTCCTGAATTCCTGCACCATCCGGTCGATGCTCTCTCGGGGCCCCTGCAGGGCGGCTACGCCGGCTTTCTGGCTGATCGACGACGTATTGGATGTCGACTGATCCTGGATCAGTTGCATCGCGGCGATCACCTCCTTCGGACCCGCCGCGTAACCCAGTCGCCAACCCGTCATCGCGTACGCCTTGCTCATTCCGTTGATCACCACCACCCGGTCCAAAAGATCAGGCGCCACGTTGGCGATGTTGGCGAATGGCTCCGAGCGATAAAGCAGCTTCTCATAGATGTCGTCGCTGACGATCAGGCAATCGTGCTTGCGCGCCACGTCCGCGATGGCGCGCAGCTGGCTATTCGACAGCACCGCCCCGGTCGGATTCGAAGGGCTGTTGATCACGATCGCCCGCGTCTTGGGCGTGAGCGCGCGGGCCAGCGCCTCCGGTTTCGGCGCATAGCCACTTCCCTCGTCGGTATCGACGATCACCGGAGAACCACCGGCCAGCATCACCATGTCCGGGTAGCTGACCCAGTATGGGGCGAAGATGATCACCTCGTCGCCCTCGTTCAAAAGCGCCTGGCAAAAATTGTAGAAGGAGTGCTTGGCCCCGGCCGAGACCAGCACCTGCTCGGGGGCGTAACGCAGCCCGTTGTCCCTGGCCAGCTTGTCGCAGATGGCGGCGCGCAGCTCGGGGATTCCCGCCGTCGCCGTGTACTTGGTGAACCCTGCGTTGAGCGCGGCAATCGCGGCGTTCTTGATGAACTCCGGCGTATCGAAATCCGGCTCGCCGGCGGTCAGAGCGGCAACGTCCACTCCCTTCGCCGCCAGGGCCTTGGCCTTGGCGGTGAGCGCCAGCGTGGCGGACGGCCGAATCGGTTGCAGCCTTCGCGATATTTTCATGCAGGACTTGGTACCAGTCGAAGCGGGTGCGCTTCAAGGGCGTTCGTGCGCGCGCGCTCAGGCTCCGGCGCTTTTGCCGAACTTGGCCTGCAGCTTGGCGAGCACGTTCGCGGGGACGAGCCCTTTGACGCTGCCTCCCAGCGAGGCCACCTCCCGGACCAGCTGCGATGAAATGTAGAAGTAGTCTTCGCCGGTCATCACGAATACCGTCTCGATCTTCGGCGCCAGCTTGCGGTTCATGTTCGCCATCTGAAATTCGTACTCGAAATCAGAGATCGCGCGCAGGCCGCGAAGAATGATGCTGATGTTTTTTCGCCGAGCGTATTCCACCAACAGCCCCTGGAAATCGTCGATCTCCACTCGCGGATCGGGACACGCTTCTTTGATCAGCTGCCGGCGCTCCTCCACCGAGAACAGCGGGGTCTTCTTCGGATTGACGGCGATGGCGACCACCAACCCGTCGAACATCGCCAGACCCCGCTGTACGAGGCTGAGGTGCCCGTTGGTCAGCGGGTCGAAGGAGCCCGGGTAAATGGCTTTCGGCATTGCGGCGCAGTGTGTTCGGCCTTGGGGACAGCGTCAAGGAACGCGATAAATCGACACCACCGTATCCCCGAAGCGACGCTGATCACTGCGCGCCAGGCCCGGGTGGCCGGGCGGAGCTTCCTCGCGTTTGTCATGCTCGAGGCAGAAAATCCCCGCGTTGCTGAGCAACCCCGCCGACTCTACTGCCTCCAGCAGCTGTTGACCGGCGCGAAGCCCATACGGCGGATCCGCGAAGATCAGCTCGAATCGCTCGCCCGCTCCTTGGAGTTGCGCCAGCGCCCGAGCAACCGGCATGGCCAGAACCTCCACTTGATCCTTGAACCCGAGTGCAGCCGCATTGGTCGCGCAGAGGCGAACCGCTTCCTTGTCCTCGTCCACCATCACCGCCCGCCGCGCTCCGCGCGAAATCGCCTCCAGCGCCAAGGCCCCGGTTCCGGCAAACAGATCCAGCACTGACCAATCGTCCATCCACTGCCCGAGGATGTTGAAGATCGCCTCGCGCACCCGATCCGCGGTGGGCCGGATCTTGGAGGACCGCGGACCGATCAGGTGATGTCCCCGCGCCTTGCCTGCAACGATTCGCATTTGCAGCAACCGGACTTATCACACCGAGCGCGGTTTCTCGCCGCTAGTGCACCTCGCCGAGGTGAGCGTACGTCTCGCTCTCGATCTGGATGGTGGTGTGATCGATCTGGAAGCGGTCGAACAGCTCGTGCTTCACCGCCGACAGGATCTCGTCGTTGTTGCAGACCATCGGGTCGAGCACCACCAGATGCGCCGAGAGGGCGTAGATGCCGCTGGAGATCGTCCACACGTGCAGATCGTGCACTGCGGTGACTCCCGGGATCTCCGCCATCAACTGCTTGATCGCTGCCATGTCCACGTGGGCCGGCACCGCCTCCAGCAGGACGTCCACCGCATCGCGCACCAGGCGGTAGGCACCCACCACGATCACGATCGAGATGGCCGCGGAGATGATTGCATCGAGCCGCAGCCATCCCGTCCACCACATCAGCGCCGCGCCGGCGAGGACGCCCACCGAGGAGAGGGCGTCGCTCAACACGTGCAGGAACGCGCCGCGCATGTTCATCGAGCCGGTCCGGTTGAGGGCCACCAGCGCGATCAGGTTGGCGATCAATCCGATCGTGGTGACGATGGCCATCGCGCTCAAATTGATCGGCGTGGGATTGCGGAAGCGACGGTAGGCCTCGAAGAGGATCAAAGCCGTGATGCCGAGGAGCAACACCCCATTGGCCAGGGCGCTGAGAATCTCCAGCCGGTAGTAGCCGTAGGTCTTCTTCAGATTCGCCGGCCTGCCGGCAAACCACAGCGCGAGCCAGGCGAGCGCCAGCGCGGAGACATCCGCCAGCATGTGCCCGGCGTCGGACATCAAGGCCAGCGAGTTCGAAAGATAGCCGCCGATCACTTCCGCCACGGCAATCACCGCGGTCAGGATGGACGCCAGCAACAGTCGATTGCGATCGCTTCGGCGCTCATCCGCCAGGTCGGCGAACCTCGATTTCCCGGAGTTGTTCTCGCTGCTCGCGCAGTGATGCCCTTGCCACCAGTGGGAGTGTTTCGGGATACGGCGACTATGCGGCGACGTGCTCACCTGAAGCTTATCCGTGTAGAGTAGACTAGCTTTGACCCCGGGGCCCATGGACTTCGAACGACACCAGAATCTGCACACCATCATCATGCTCAAGGACGTCATCCGCAAGTGGTGGCGCTCGGAGCTGTGCTTCGCCGACAAGAACGGCACCGTGCTCGATTGGCAAAAAGGCTCCAAGGAAGGATTCCGCCGCTGCAGCCAATCCTTTCGGACGTTGCACGAGAAGTTCAGGAGCTCGAAGAAGCTACGCAGCGCGTTGTTGCAGGACTGCCACCTCAACTTCACCGTGGTGGGGGCGCCGCTGTACATCAACGGCGAGTACGAGGGCTTCATCTTCGTGGAAGGTTTTCTGCGACAGACGCTCAACGACCGAGAGGCGGAAGAGCTGAAGGCCAAGATTCGCGAGCTGAGCCCGGAGGCGGCAGACCTGGACCGGGCACTGGAACGAATTCCGATGATGAACCCCACCGAGCTTGAGAAGCTGACCGACCTGCTCGAGTTCGGGGTGACCGAGATCGCCAACTATGAATCCGAGATGATCAAGCGCGATCAAACCATCCGCAGCCTCTCCTCCCAGCTCTCGGACCGCTACAAGTTCGAGAACATCGTGGGCAAATCCGAGCCGATGCTGGAGGTGTTCCGATTGCTGGAGAAGGTTTGCAATTGCGAATCCAGCGTGCTCATCCACGGAGAATCGGGCACTGGAAAGGAGCTGGTCGCTCGCGCTATCCACTACAACGGGCCACGCCGCGACAAACCTTTCGTGGTCCAGAATTGCTCGGCCTTCAACGACAACCTGCTGGAGAGCGCGCTGTTCGGCCACACCCGCGGGGCATTCACGGGGGCGCTGCGCGACAAGAAGGGTCTGTTCGAGGTGGCGGACGGTGGAACCTTCTTCCTTGATGAGGTGGGCGATATGTCGCCCGCATTGCAGGTGAAGTTGCTGCGGGTGCTGCAGGAGGGCACTTTTTTGCCCGTGGGTGGCACGCAGCTCAAAGAGGTGGACGTCCGGCTGATCGCGGCCACGCACAAGGACTTGTCCGAGCTGGTCAAGCAGGGCGCCTTCCGAGAGGATCTCTTCTATCGAATCAACGTGATCCGCATCCGCGTTCCACCGCTGCGCGATCGCAGGGACGACGTTCCGATCCTGATCGAGCACTTTCTTCGCAAGCACCAGCGGGACGGCCAGCGGGCACGCGCGCTCTCCCTGGAAGCGGTGGACATGCTTACCGCCTACTCGTGGCCGGGAAACATCCGCGAGCTGGAAAACGAGATCGAGCGACTGCTGGTGCTCGGTTCGGATCTGGAAACCATCCCCTCGGAGCTGGTCTCCTCGCGGATCCGGCAATCGGTCCCTCAGGGAGGCCGACTGCGCGCCACCGGAAAATTGAACGAGATGGTAGAGCGGCTGGAACGGGACATGATCCAGCAGGGCTTGGTCCGCACCAACAACAACAAGAGCCGGCTCGCGCGCGAGCTGGGGATCAGCCGCTCCAATCTGATTCTCAAGATCGCCCGGTACGGCCTGGAGTCCACCGACGGTGCGGACGGCGACGAAACGGCGAGGGCGTGAGCGCGGCGTCGAGTGATGGTGGGCGAGTCTTTCCAACAGGACTTTCTGGAGACGAGCGACGGCGCGTCGCTCTACTTCCAGCTCTGCGGCGAGGGCGACCCAGCGATCGTGCTCTGCGACGGGCTGGGATGTGACGGATTCGCATGGAAGTACTTGCTGCCCAATCTCAAGCGGGAACACCGCGTGCTGCGCTGGCACTACCGAGGGCACGGACGCTCGGGCGTTCCGAACGACCGGACGCAGATTGGCATGCAACACAACTGCGACGATCTGCGCCTGTTGATGAATACGGTGGGCGTGGGCAAAGCGGTCCTCTTCGGCCACTCGATGGGCGTGCAGGTAGCCCTGGAGTTCCACCGCCGCAATCCGGACCGGGTCGCCGCGCTGGCGCTGGTCTGCGGGTCCTATGGCAACCCGCTGGACACGGTGCACGATGCAGCGACGTTGAAGGCCACCTTCCCCTTCCTCAGGCAGGCGGTGGAGCGATTTCCAAGGCTGGCGGCGGCCCTCACCGGCGTGGTGATGCGCACCGAGCTCGCGCTGCAACTGGCCGTCTCGATGGAGCTCAATCGCGAGCTGCTGCAGCGCAACGACATCATCCCCTATTTCGATCACCTGGCGCGGATGGATCCGCTGGTGTTCGTTCGAACGCTCGATTCTCTGGCCGAGCACACCGCTTGGGATCATCTTTCTCGGGTGGACGTTCCCACGTTGATCATCAGCGGAGAGAAGGACCGGTTCACTCCCAGCTGGCTGTCGCAGCGAATGGCTCACGCGGTCCCGGGAGCAGAGTTCATGATCATCCCGCAGGGCAGTCACACCGCGCCCCTGGAGCAACCGGAGCTGGTCTGGCACGCGGTGAATAAATTCTTCCAGGAGCACGGGCTTCAGGCCGCAAGCGATCCAGATGCATCTCGGGCCGCTCGCGAGCCCACACCGGAGCCCGCGTAAGATGATCGCGCGAGAGAAAATTCGCAACGTGGCCATCGTGGCCCACGTCGATCACGGAAAGACGACGCTGGTGGACCACATGCTCCGCCAGGCGGGCGTATTCCGGAGCAACGAGGTGATGGTCGAGCGGGTGATGGACTCCAACGACCTCGAGCGGGAGAAGGGGATCACCATCCTCGCCAAAAATACCGCGGTTCAATACCAGGGCTACCAGATCAACATCGTCGATACGCCAGGACACGCCGACTTCGGCGGAGAGGTGGAGCGCGGTCTGCGCCTGGTGGACGGCGTGCTGCTCCTGGTGGACGCGGCGGAAGGTCCGCTGCCCCAGACTCGCTTCGTGCTCAGCAAGGCGCTGGGAATGGGGCTGCGCACGGTACTGGTGATCAACAAGATCGATCGGCAGGACGCGCGACCCAAGGAAGTCCTCGACGAGGTGTACTCGCTGTACATCGATCTGGGCGCGGACGAGCATCACCTCGATTTCCCGGTGCTCTATGCGGTGTCGCGGCTGGGTCAAGCCTCCAAACGGCTGGAGGTTCCGGGTGTCGATCTGCAGCCGCTCTTCGAGGCCATCCTGGAGCACATTCCACCGCCCTCCGCCGGAGAGGGAGACATCCTTCAGCTGCTGGTGGACAACCTGGACTACGACGACTACGTCGGGCGGCTGGGCATCGGCCGCGTACATGCGGGCCGGATCGCGCCCAACCTGCCCGTATCGGTAGTTCGCGAGGGCGGCCAGATCGAGCAGGGAAAGATCTTCAAACTCTACGGCTTCCAGGGGTTGAAGCGGATCGAGATTGCCGACGCAGGTCCGGGCGAGATCGTCAGCGTCGCTGGGATCGAGCAGCTTTCGATCGGGGACACCATCTCCGATCCGGAGACGCCCCGTGCGCTCCCGCGCATCACCGTCGACGAGCCCACGATGATGATGATCTTCCGCGTCAACGACGGGCCGCTGGCCGGGCGCGAGGGTCGTTACGTCACCTCGCGCAATCTGCGTGAGCGCTTGTACCGGGAGTCCTATCGCAACGTCTCCATCCGGGTGGAAGACACCGAGACCCCCGACGCCTTCCGCGTGGTGGGAAGGGGGGAGCTGCAGCTGGCGGTGATCATCGAGATGATGCGCCGAGAAGGTTACGAGCTGACGGCGTCCAACCCTGAACCGGTGACCCGAACCATCGATGGCGTTCTCCAGGAGCCAGTGGAGCTGATGGTCTGCGACGTGCCGAACACCGCCGTGGGCGTGGTGACCGAGCGGCTCGGTCCACGGAAGGGGCGGATGACCGAAATGACGCCGATGGGCTCGGGCAGAACCCGTCTGCAGTTCCGAGTTCCGGCGCGCGGTCTGGTCGGCTTTCGCAACGAGTTTCTCACCATCACGCGCGGGGAAGGGATCATCAGCAGCCAGTTCGATGGATACGCGCCCTGGTTTGGCTATATCCCCAAGCGAACCAACGGCGCGATCATCTCCGATCGCGCCGGCGAGACGGTGGCCTACGCGCTTTTCAGCATCCAGGAACGCGGCGAGCTCTTCGTCGGTCCGGGAGTGCAGGTCTACGAGGGCATGATCATCGGCGAGCACGCGCATCCGTCGGACTTGAACGTCAACGCTTGCCGGGGGCGGAAGCTGACCAACATTCGCGCCGCCAACCGGGACGAGAACGTGATCCTCACGCCGCCCCGGGAGATGACCCTGGAGAAGTCGCTGGAGTGGATCTCCGAGGACGAGCTGGTGGAGGTCACGCCGAAGTCGATCCGCATGCGCAAGAGACTGCTCTCGGTGGGCGACCGCTATCGAGCGGATCGCGAGCGCAAACGCGATCAGCAAGCCAGCAGCTGATCTCCTCGAAAGATGCTTCCTCCGTTCCGTCCCGTGATAGATGGGCGCGGTACCGCTCGCGGCGCCGTGCCGAGAGCATTGCTCGGCATCGCCAATTCAACAGGAGGAAGCATGAGGTTCGCTTTGGTTCTATTCACGATCGCTTGCGCGGCGGAGACCCGATCGAGCGTCGCCGCTGAGCCGGACAAGGGGATCGGATCTGCAGGTCCGACGCCGGCGCCGCGGGTTCCAGATACGCCGAGCGCGCCGGGTCCGGCCGCATCCGCCGAGACTCGCGACCTCCCGCTGCGCACCGAGCCGTGGGGACCGGAGGTGTTCCGCGACCGGCGAGCTCGCTTGATGGCGCAAATGAAAACGGGCGTGGGCCTGGTCCTCGCGGCCGATCGGATCGACGCCGAGGCTGGCGCGCGGCAGGATCCGAATTTCCTCTATCTGACCGGTCTGCCGCAGGAGACGGGCGCGATGCTCCTGCTGTCCCCGGAGGACACCAAGAAGGAGATTCTCTACCTCACCTCGATGAATCCAGAGCGGGATCGCTGGACGGGTTACCGCGCGGCGCTCCCGAGCCGCGCCCTCGAAGTGCGCACCGGATTCGAGGTCATCCGCCGCGTCGATCCCTTCAGCAGCGGCGCGCTGGGCGGCACTTTCAGCTATCGCGTGCACCGATGGCACGACATGCACTTCTTCGGTCCGCTGGTTGGCTACGGAAGTGAAGTGCCCAAGGGGCTGGACATCTATACCAAGACCGCAGCGCGGGTTCCGGGCAGCCACATCAGAGACTCAATGGCCATGCTGGCGAAAATGAGGCTGGTGAAGGAGCCTCGCGAGATCGAGAAGATCGCCAAGGCCACCGACATTTCAGTTGCCGGTCACCTCGAGGCAATGCGTCGCGTCCGGCCGGGAATGCGCGAGTGGGACCTCAAGCAGATCGTGGAGGACACTTTTCGAAAGGGAGGCGCGCGCTATCTCGCGTACGGATCGATCGTCGGCGGCGGGCCCGACGGCTGCGTGCTGCACTACCCGCTCGACGACCGCACCATACAGGATGGAGAGCTGGTGCTGATCGACGCGGGTGCGGAGCTTGACCATTACGCCAGCGACGTGACCCGCACTTTCCCAGCGAACGGCAAGTTCACGCCGGAGCAGCGGAAGATCTACGAAGTCGTCTTGCGCGCGCAGCAAGCAGCGATCGATCGCATCCGGCCGGGCGCTACCTGGGAGGAGCTGCAGGAGATAGCCTCGAAGGTGATCGCCGACGCCGGCTACTACGACTACTACATTCACAGCCTCGGCCACCCGGTCGGCCTCGAGGTCCACGATGTGAATCTTGCCGACGTCCCGCTGGCGGAGGGGATGGTGCTGACCATCGAGCCCGGAATCTATATGCCGCGGAAAAGGATCGGCGTTCGCATCGAGGACATGCTCGTCGTGACCAAGACCGGGTCACGGAACCTCAGCGAGAAGATCCCGCGCGACCCGGATGCGATCGAAAAACTGATGGCCGGAGCGAGGTGAACCGTTCAGCCCGAGCGTAGTGCCGCAGGCACGTAGTCGAGGGCGATTACTCGCGACCCCTCGACTCCGCGACTGACGTCGCTACGCTCGGGGCGAGCGGTGGGGCGACCCCCGTTAGATGCTCTTCTTGCCGTTCGCCACGATCGACGCGTAGTAATCCTGCAGCTTCGCGCCGCTCTTCAGCGCGTCGTCTGCTTTCTTGATCTCCTCGTCGATCAGCACCTTGAAGCGGTCGATCGGCATCGCCCCGCCGAGAAAGCGGCCATTGATGAAAAAGCCTGGGGTGCCTCGGGTTCCGAGCCGCGCGAGCAAGGCCTTGTTTTCCGCGAGCTGTTGCTTGCAGTGCTCGCCATCGATGTCCGCCTTGAACTTGGCCATGTTCAGCTTCAGCTCCTTGGCGAACGTGTCCATTGCCTCGCGACTCAGATTGCCGGGCCGCTCGCCGGGCCAGCCCTTGTCCCAGATCATCTTCTCCATCTCGTGAAACTTGTGTTGTTGCTGGGCCGCGCAAACAGCGAGCGCGGGAATCGTTGCCGTATCCGGATGCACCACGAACTGCTTTACCACCACCTTCAGGTCCTTGCCGTAGTCCTTCTGGAGCTGCTCGAGGGTCGAACTGACCCTCCGACAGTAGGGTCAAGCAAAGTCCGAGGCTTCGACGACGGTCACCTTGGCCACCGCCGGCCCGATGAAGGGATCGCCGTCAATCGGCACCGAGTAGACCGTCTTGGTGTCCGCCTCGGGAGGAGGCGGCGTCGGCGGCCGAAGCGGCGGCCTGGGTGCATCGAGCTTCTTTTCGATCCGGTCCAGGCGGGTCACGATGTCATCCAGCTTCTTGTCGTCCGCCTTGCCGCACGCGAGCCCGCCGAGGGCCAGTCCGGCTACCAGCCAATATTTCGCCTTCTCTTGCACTGCCAACATTCATCCTCCTTGGAGCTTCCAGCCGCCCCCCTGGCTCGCATTTCTACTACAGACGCCAGTCGATGGCGACAGCTACGTGCGTGGTAGAGTCCTCGCGCTGATGTCCCTCGACCGCGCGCGACAATCGGTTCAACGCCTACGCGATCTCGCCGCTGGGCGGCTGCGCATCTCAGCGCCGCCACTGTCGCTCGACGGCGCCCTTGCTCGGGCGCTCTTCGAGTCACAACTGCTGTGTCGCCTCGTGGACGTGGAGTCGCACGAGCTGCGCGCCCGTAACGAGGGTTACTACACCATCTGCAGCGCGGGCCACGAAGGCAACGTGGTGCTGGGCCGCCTCACCCGGCACACCGACCCCGCGCTGCTGCATTACCGAAGCGCGGCCTTCTTCCTCGAGCGGTCAAGGCAGGTGCCGAGCGTCAACGGCGCGATGGATCTGCTGCTTTCGCTGACGGCCTCTGCCGACGATCCCATTTCCGGCGGCCGGCACAAGGTGTTCGGCAGCGTGCCCCTGGGCATCCCTCCAAAGACCAGCACCATCGCGTCGCATCTGCCAAGAGCGGTGGGAATGGCGGTGTCCATCGATCGCGCCGCCCGGATGGGCGTCAGCTCGCAGGCTCCGGCCGATGCCATTGTCCTCTGCTCGTTCGGCGACGCTTCGGTGAACCACTCCACTGCCCAGGGGGCCTTCAATGCTGCGGCGTGGGCGGCCTACCAGAAGCTGCCGGTGCCGGTGCTGTTCGTATGCGAGGACAACGGCCTCGGGGTCTCGGTCCGAACTCCTCCGGGCTGGATTGAATCTCGCGTCAGGGCCATGCCTGCCATGTTCTACTGCGCGGCCGACGGAAGCGATCTCGGCGCGGCTTGGCAAGCGGCGGCAGAGGCGGTCGAGCAATGCCGGTCGCACCGGGCGCCCGTTTTTCTCCACCTCCGTTGCCAGCGGCTCTGGGGCCACGCCGGCAGCGACGCGGACTTGGAGTACCGCTCCTTGGAGGAGATCGCCGAGGCGGAGGCGCGCGACCCGGTCGCCGTCTCGGCGCAGATGTTGCTCGACGCTGGAGTGCTCGATGGCCAGGAGCTGGCGCAGCACATCGAATTCGAGCAGCGCCGCGTCTCCCAGCTCGCTGCGGAGGCGGCGACGCGGCCGAAGCTGACCACGCGCGCGGCGATCATCCGGCCGATCGCACCCGCCCAGCCGGACATGGTGGCGGCCGAAGCGCGGCGGGCCGGCTATGCGCCGCTCCCCGAGGACTGGCAACGGCCCCGCCCGCTGGGGCATGCCATCCGCGCCGCGCTCGCCGACTTGATGCGCAAACATCCCGAGCTGCTGGTTTTCGGCGAAGACGTCGCGCAGAAGGGCGGCGTCTACGGAGTCACCGCAGGGCTGTGGCGTACCTTCGGGCCCAAGCGGGTATTCAACACGTTGCTGGATGAGCAAACCATCCTCGGGCTGGCCCTCGGCGCGGGGCAGTTCGGACTGTTGCCGGTTCCCGAAATCCAGTTCCTGGCCTACCTGCACAATGCGGAGGACCAGCTTCGCGGCGAAGCGTCCACCCTCTCCTTCTTCTCCAACGGCCAGCTGAAGAATCCGATGGTGGTCCGGGTGGCCGGCCTCGGCTACCAGAAGGGGTTCGGCGGCCACTTCCACAACGACAACAGCCTGTCCGTCCTGCGGGATCTGCCGGGCGTGATCGTCGCCGTGCCCTCGCGCGGAGACGACGCGGTGAAGATGCTGCGCACGTGCACCGCGGCGGCCAAGGTGGACGGCCGGGTCTGCGTCTTCATCGAGCCCATCGCACTCTACCCCGTGCGCGACCTGTACCCCGGCGACGGCAAGTGGAGCTTTCCGCTTCCGCCGCAGGGGGAGGCGATCGACCTGGGCGAAGTGGGCGTGTACCCGGCCGAGCATGCCGCGCTGGCGATCTTCACCTACGGCAATGGCGTGCCGATGTGCCTGCGGGTGCGGGACCGGCTGCAGCGGGACGGCATCGCGGCGCGAGTGGTGGACCTTCGCTGGATTGCTCCCCTCCCAGAGTCCGCGATTCGCGCTCACGCGTCGGAGATTGGCCGCGTTCTGATGGTGGACGAGTGCAGGCGCTCGGCCAATATCTCCGAGGCGGTCACCACCTGCCTGCTGGAGAGCGCGGAGACCCGGACCGTCCAGTTCGCGCGAGTCACCGCGGCGGACTCATTCACCCCGCTCGCCGACGCTTCGCGCTTGGTGCTCCCCGACGAACCCGAAATCCTGGCTGCCGCCAGGACGCTCATCTAGCCAAAAATCAATCTCGTTTGACCCGACGGTAGGGCACCGCTAGCTTGCGCCCCCTTGGAGGACCCGATGGCGGATTCGATGTGGGCACTGGTCTATGACCGGAAGAAGGACCCCTGGGAGCGGTCGAAGGGTTTGCGCCGCGAGCAGGTGGAGCGACCCCGTCTGGATCCGACCAAGGACTACCGGGATGGGGCGATGGTGGTGATCCGGCCGAAGCTCGCCGGCTTCTGCGGCTCCGACCGCGGCATCTGGTTTCGCCGCGCCTTCCGGGACATGATCGAAGGCTCGCTCGACCAGGAGCACCGCGACATCCGGGTGATCGGGCACGAGCTGCTCGGCGAGGTGGTGGAGGTGGGACCGGAAGCGGCTCGCGAGTACGGGTACAAACCGGGCGACCTGGTCTCGGCCGAGAGCCACATCTTCTGCGGCACCTGCTATCAGTGCCGAATGGGCGACTCCCACGTCTGCGTCACCGATCGAATCATGGGGATCAGCACCGACGGGTGCTTCGCGGAATTCGTCAAGCTCCCGGGCCAGGAGCTTTGGCCCACCGACACGCGCAAGATCCGCCCCGAGGTTGCCGCCCTCCAGGAACCGTTCGGGAACGCAGTACACGCCTGCACCAAGGTGAACCTGCGCGGAAAAACCGTGGCCATCATCGGGTGCGGAACCATCGGGCTCTTCGCAGTGGCAGTGGCAAAGGCGCTGGGAGCGATCAAGGTGATCGGCGTCGAGCCGGTGGAGAGCAACCAGCGAATGGCCGTCGCGATGGGAGCGGACGCGATCGTCGCTCCGTCCAAGAGCGACCAGGTCTCCTACGTGCACGATGAAACGATCACCCGGCAGATGCACGATCTCACCGAGGGGGTGGGCGTGGACGTGGCCTTGGAGATGTCCGGCTCTAATGCCGCATTGAACACGGCCATCTCTGCCGTTCGCCGCGGAGGGCACGTGATCCTCTTCGGGTTGAAGAGCGGCGACGCGGTGATCGAGGATTTCGATCGGGTGATCGTGGACGGGATCAGCCTCCATTCGGTGGTGGGGCGGCGCATCTTCGAAACCTGGCACATCACCCGGAACCTGCTCGAATCGCGCGACCCGAACATCCACGACCTGATCTGGAACGTGATGCTCAATCGCGGCCAGGGGACGATCGAAAGCTTCGCCGAGTTCGATCGCGATCGGTTCGAGAAGCAGATCAATACCCACCCGAAGGTCCTGCTCAAGTTCTCCTGAGGATAGGCAACGCATGTACTCGGCACGCGCCCAAGAGGTGTTTCGAGCCGTGGCTCAGGAGGTGAAGAGCGCGGGCACCTGGAAGGAGGAGCGCCTGATCGCGTCCCCCCAGGGCGTGGAGATCGAGGTCAACGGACGGAGGGTGCTCAACTTCTGCGCCAACAATTATCTGGGCCTGTCCAACCATCCGGAAGTGGTCGCCGCCGCCAAACGCGCGATGGAGGAACGGGGGTATGGCCTGTCCAGCGTCCGTTTCATCTGCGGCACGCAGGATCAGCATTGGGCTCTGGAAAAGCGGTTGGCCGAATTCTTCGGTTTCGAAGATTCCATCCTCTTCGGCTCCTGCTTCGATGCCAATGGCGGTATCTTCGAGGCGCTGCTCGGCGAACAGGACGCGATCATCTCCGACGCGCTCAATCACGCTTCGCTGATCGACGGCATTCGTCTCTGCAAGGCTCAGCGGCACCGCTACCCCAATGGAGACATGGCCGAGCTGGAAAAGCTGCTGCAGGCCACGCAGTCGGCTCGGCTGAGGATGGTGGTGACCGACGGCGTCTTTTCGATGGACGGATACCTGGCTCAGCTGGACCGCATTTGCGATCTGGCAGAGAAGTATCAGGCCATGGTGATGGTGGACGATTCCCATGCCTCTGGATTCGTGGGAAGGACCGGCCGCGGCACGCCCGAGCACTTCGGCGTGATGGGAAGGGTGGACCTGTTGAGCTCCACCTTGGGCAAGGCATTGGGCGGTGCTTCCGGCGGCTTCATCGCCGCTCGCCAGGAGATCGTCGACCTGCTGCGCCAGCGAGCCCGCCCCTACCTCTTCTCGAACACCCTCGCGCCGTTCATCGTGGGCGCGAGCTTGAAGGTGCTGGAGCTGCTTTCCAGGACCACTCAGTTGCGCGATCGCCTGATGGAGAATGCGCGCTATTTCCGCGAGCGGATGACCGCTGCCGGGTTCGAGATCAAACCAGGTCTGCATCCGATCGTCCCGATCATGATCGGCGAGGCGCGCACCGCGACCGAGATGGCCCGGGATCTCCTCCAGGAAGGGATTTACGTGATCGGCTTCAGTTATCCGGTGGTGCCCAAGGGGCAGGCACGCATCCGGGTGCAGCTCTCCGCCGATCATCGCACGGAACAGATCGACCGCGCCGTGCAGGCGTTCGTGGACGCCGGCCGAAGGCACCGCGTGCTGATGACGTCTTGATCTAAAGTATGATTCAACGAATCAAGTGAGTTGATTGCAAGGCGCAGGGAAATCACTGCGGGTGCGCATCGCCTGATTCGCTTCGCAAACCGCCCGGGGGTTGGATGAGGTTTCAACGAGCATTTCTGCTGCTGCTGGCAACTACGACTGGCGCCGCGGCGACGAATTGCGGGGGCCCATACGAGAAACGGCAGGGCGAGTACTACGCAGGTCCGGTGGACCCGGTGAACTTTCCCCCGGAGTATCTGGGAAGCGGCGGCAACCGCCTCCGTGCGGGGTCGGGCATATTCGTGGCGAGCGGCGCCTGGGCCAATGGCCGGCGGACTGAGTACTTCGCCTTCCCCTTCACGCCCTCGCAGTTGGCTCTGCCGGACAATCTCCTCGTTCTGGATGACGGCCAGCCAAACCAGAGCACCACCGTTCCCACCCTGGTTGTTTACGTCTTCGATCCGGGTGACCAATCGCCCTTCCCTCAGGCGCCCAGATGCGAAGTACCGCCCAACTACATCTACGATCGCCAGCGGGACGCGATCCGCTACAACGAGCAGTGGAACGTTTTCACCGCGCTGCCCAGCGCCACGTACACTCCCGGCATTGCCGCCACGACGACCTACGTCCCCGTGGTGTCGCAGGTGCCCGTTCGATCCAACGGGGAGCCGTGCCAGGACACCAAGAGCGAGAAGACTCTCAAAAAGCGGACCGACGTGATCCTTCCCACGCAAGGAGGACCGGATGGGCGTTTTCTGGCCTGGGCGATCATCGACGCTGGAGCCGGCGTGTATCACCGATTCGGCGCGCCTTCGACGCCCGGAGATGCGCGCACCGGCAACCCTCCGGGTGGCGTCGAGCTGCAGAAGTTCGGTTGGTTCAATCATTACCTGCTGGCCTACCTCGACGGCGGCTACATCCCGACGCAGACCGGCATGGCGACCAATCCGAGCCGAACGGTGGTTCGGATGGTGACCCAGGACATTTACTATCCCCGATCGCTGGTGATCCATTCCGGATCGCTGGGCACGGCGCCTGGTGCGCTCAGCCGCGGTTACGACCTGCTTCAGTTCAGGCGGGGAGAGCCGGGCTATTCGCCGGTCTGCCGGGTGCTCACCTACGACACCGGCGACGCCAGAGTGCCCGCCGATCTGCCTCATTCCGTGGACGAGATGAGCGCGCTGTACGGCGATACCATCGCGCCTCCGGATCAACCCGCCGCGCCCGCCGCGGCGATACCACTTTTCATGTACTGCCTGCAGCTCGAATAAGCGGTGGCGCGGGATCCGGACATCCCCATTCGTCTTCCTCGCGCGGCGTGGGCGGTTGCCATTGCGTTGTTTATTCCGGCACGCGAGGCACTGGCCATCGGCGAACAGGTGGGGCGAATCCAAGGAACCGTCACCGAGGCTCGGACGGGCGCGCCGATCCCTGGAGCATCTCTCACCGCCAGCTCGCCGGCATTGATCACTGGATCGAAGATGGTTCTATCCGACGAGGAGGGCAGCTACGAGCTGAGCGATCTGCCGCCGGGCAGTTACACCGTGGAGGTCCGCTACGCCGGCGTCACCCCCATTCGCAGGCAGGTGGTCGTTCAGCAGGGCACCACCACGCCGCTGGATATTTCCTCGGCGCCCGAGCTCGCCCAGGCTTCCACCACGGTGGTGGTCGAAGAACGCCACCTCACTCGGCCGGATTCCACCGCCTCGGGGACGGTGCTCACCTTGGAGGAGCAGAACCGGATTGGAGTTAACCGGCAGTTCTCCAGCCTGGCGCAGGAAGTGGCCGGCGTGAGCGGCGGCGCCAACCCCGACGTGAGGGGCGGAAATGCTCTGATGAACCGCTATCTGATCGACGGACTCGACGTCAGCGACCCGCTGAACAATACCGCCTCGGCGACCATCAGCTTCGACGCGATCTCATCGGTCCAGGTGCTCACCGGTGGAATGGAGGCGCAATACAACTCGCTGGGGGGCACCTTCAATCTGATCAGCGCCACCGGCTCGGACGAATTTCACCTCGACTCTTCGTTCTATGGAACCCACTATGCCCTTTCCGCCCCGGCGAATTACGGGAATCAGATTTCCAGCGGCGTGCGGACGTTCACCGAAAATCAGCGGCCTCCAACGCAGAGCGCGCAAGCCAATCTCACCGTGAGCGGCCCAATTGCCAAACACTCGCTGTGGTTCAGCGCCTCGTTTGAATACAGCAACACGCAGGCTTCGGTGCCCGCCGCGCCGCCGCTCAACATTCAAAATCCCAATCAAGTGACCATTGGCTACTACAGCCGAGCCAAGCTGACCTGGGCTCCCAGCTCGCGGCACCGGTTGACCTTGGCCGCGCTCGGCGATCCGGCCACCGTGGACTATCTCAACTTCAACAGCGCGGTTGCCAACCGGACCAGCCTGTTCGCCGCCAGCCGGCAGAACCAAGGCGGAATCGTGGGGAGCTTGAATTGGGAATACTTCCCCACCCCGAAAATCAGCACCAAGCTGGAGATCGCCGGAGTGGCGCAGAAGCTGGACACCGGACCGCAAGGCAAGCTCGGAGGCATCGACGCGTCGGACATCGAGGGAAAGGGCTACCGGGTGACGACATACGATCCCGATCGGCCGCGCCATATCAACAACGACGACAACACCGCCTGGTACAACACTTCCAATGCCGTCGATCGGCGGCGCAAAGTGCAGCTGGATGGATTCATCTCATGGCGCGAGCATTTCCATGGCTATCACGAGGCACAGTTTGGATTCGAAACCACTGTCCTCACGCGCAATCGCTGGACCGACTATCCGGGTGATCGCACGTACACCGATCAGGGCGGCGGGCCGGGAGAGGCAGGACTTTGCAATGAGACAACTGGCGTGGGTTGCTTCGAGTACACGCAGATCAATCCCTATCAAACGCGCCAGAACGCCTGGGGCGTGGGGCTCTATGTGCAGGATCGGTGGAAGCCGTTGCGATGGCTGTACATCCTGCCGGGGCTTCGTTTCGACTATGGCAGAAACAAGAACACGGCCGGGGACACCATCACCCGCTTGTATGGCTTTGGCCCGCGCCTGGGCGCTGCGTTGGATCTCACCGGCGATCAGAAGACGGTGCTGAGCCTCTTTTATGGCCGAGCCAACGAGACACTCTCACTGATCCCGGCCTCCAGCTCCGACACCCTGACCGAGGCAGCGGGAAACATATATCGCTGGAGCCGATCGGCGCGGCAGTTTGTTTTCAATCGGAGCACCGGCGGCGAAGGAACGTTTACCACCGATCTCGCGACCAACCATACGCCCCCGCATACGGACGAGATTCTGATCAGTCTTCGCCGCGAGATTTTTCGCAACTCCGTGGCCTCGATTGAGTACACGTACAAGCGGATCTCCAACATCCTGGACCGGATCGAAGTCAACCGGATCTGGGATCCGTCGGGCACGCGGGTAATCGATTACGCCAACGGAGATCCGCGGCCCGTATGGCGCTACACGACGCCCGATGGCAATTACGTCAAATACCACTCGCTCGATCTGATCTTCGAGGGCAGGCCGTCTCCCAACTGGAGCCTGTACGGAGCGTACACCCTCGGCTTCAAGAGCGGCCCCGGGATCGAAGAGCTGGGATTTCTCGGCGGTCCATCGCAGGGGTTCAGCCCCCGGGCGAACATGTTTTTCGATGGCTACGCGCTGGGAGACGTGCGGCACCAGCTGAAGGGACACGGCTATTTCATCTGGCACAACTTCAGCTTCGGGCCGAATTTCCGGTTCCAGACGGGCACCGTGCTTCAGGAGTTCTTCCAGGCCAACACCGGATTCAACATCGGCAACAGCACCAATCTGACCTTCCGCTCGCCCACCGGTACCCGTCCGGAGAACCCGAACGATCCCGATCAAGTCGTCGAATATCGCACGCCGGATTTGCTGATCATCAACGCCCGCGCGGCATACGACTTCCACGACCTGATTGGACAGCACCTGATCTTCAGCGTCGATGCTTTCAACATCCTGAATTTGTCGACGCCGATCGCCTTCAACTCGATCAACAATGCCAGCTTTGGAACGGTGGCCAATCGGTTGCAGCCATTTCGTTTGCAGCTCGGGCTGCATTTTTTCTACTGAAACATCCCTGAAACAACCGCGTTCGCACGCGATCTCAAAGCCGCCTTTGCGTCGCGGCGGTGCTCGTGATAACGCGTCCGGCGCCGATGCCCAACACCCGTTGTCCGGGTGACGCCAGCGACAGCGGAAGGCCGGTCCCGCGGGATTGTGGAGGAAGTCATGGAAGACCTGAACCCGTACAACATCGCCCGGATGCAGTTCAACCGTTCCGCCGAGCACCTCAAGCTCGACCCCGGGCTTCGCGAGATCCTCCGGCGCCCCAAGCGCTCGCTGATCGTCAGCATCCCCACCCGAATGGACGACGGCTCGATCCGCGTGTTCGAAGGTTTTCGCGTCCAGCACAGCATTGCCCGCGGCCCGGCCAAAGGCGGCATCCGATACCACCCCGGCGTCACTTTGGATGAGGTGAAGGCGCTGGCGGCCTGGATGACGTGGAAGTGCGCGGTGGTGAATATCCCCTACGGCGGCGCCAAAGGAGGCGTGATCTGCGATCCGAAGCAGATGTCGCGCAGTGAGATAGAGCGGATGACTCGCCGGTTCGCGAGCGAGATCTCGTTCTTGATCGGGCCCGATCGCGACATCCCTGCACCGGACGTCTATACCGACCCGCAGGTGATGGCCTGGATCATGGACACCTATTCGATGGGCGTCGGCTACAGCTCGCCCGGCGTGGTCACCGGAAAGCCAATCGAGATCGGGGGAAGCGAGGGACGGGCCGAGGCGACCGGCCGAGGCGCCCAGCTGGTCATTCGCGAGGGGGCGAAGGCGCTGGGGATGCCCACCGCCGGTGCGCGCGCCGCCATCCAGGGATTCGGGAACGCCGGCAGCGTGGTGGCCAAGCTGCTTGCGCGGGACGGCTGGAAGATAGTCGCCGTCACCGATTCCCGCGGTGGCGTGTACAATCCCAAAGGCCTGGCGGTCGACGCATTGCTCGAATACAAGTCGCGCACCGGTTCGGTGAGCGGTTACCCCGAGGCTGACTCGCTCGACAATCGAAAGATTCTCGAGCTGGATTGCGAGCTCCTCGTCCCCGCCGCTCTGGAGAATCAGATCACGCTGGAGAACGCGGGACGGGTAAAGGCTCGCATCGTCGCCGAGGCCGCCAACGGGCCTACCACTCCCGGAGCGGATGACGTGCTGTTCAGGAATGGCGTCTTCGTGCTCCCCGACATTCTCTGCAACGCCGGAGGGGTCACCGTCTCCTATTTCGAGTGGGTTCAGGATCTGCAGGCATTTTTCTGGGACGAAGGCATCATCAACGAGCACCTCGAGCGGATCATGGTGAAGGCCTTCCGCGAGGTTCATGCGGTGGCGAAGGAGAGAAGTCTGGACATGCGGCAGGCGGCGGGAATCCTCGCGGTGGGCCGGGTGGCAGAGGCTCAGCGCATCCGCGGTCTGTGGCCGTAGCCGCGCTGATTCCGCTCGCCTTAAGCCCTTCGGCAAGCTCAGGGCAGGCGTAGTCGAAGGGCCGCTCTCGACTCCGCTTCGCTACGCTCGAGCTGAACGGGGACTTCGCTACGCTCGAGCTGAACGGGCCCAGGGATCGTCCGCGTGGACGAATCGGAACCAAACCAGCGAGTCGAGATGGGACATCGAGATGGGCGGGTTCCAACGGCACGGCTCGCGCTCCCAGCGGGCACGAAGGTCGGCGGCGGTCTTGCGGGCAACGGCGAAATAGCGGGCGCGCTCAGCGCGCAGCTGCTCCTCGGTGATCCGGGCTTGCTCCTCCCGCACGCCGACGTCGTTCAGCCCCTCGATGGAAAGGTCGACCGGCGGTTCGGCCGAGATGGGGTGCTCGATGTGCCGCCACACTCCGTCGAGCCAGCCGAGCCGGTAGATGGGAACGAAATCCATCCCGTGATCGGCCACGAACTCCACCGCGCTGAGAATAAAGTCCAGGTCTTCTTCCGAGGCGTAGTAGGGCAGCGACAATCGGACCCAGCCGGGCTTGATGCCCAGGATGCCCTCGGCGATCTGCGCTCGATATCGCTCAGAGTTCGCCCGCTCGATCCCCAGCAGGCGATGGCCGTATGGGCCAGCGCAGGAGCAGCCGGCGCGGTTTTGAATCCCGAAGAGGTGATCGAGCAGCGCCGAGACGAGATCGTGGTGCAATCCGGAGATGTTGAAGGAGATGATCGCCAGGCGGGGCAAGTCCTTCGGCCCCAGCACGTTGATCCGCGGATGCTTGCAGAGTCGTTCCGTCGCTCGCGCAGCAATTCTCAGCTCGTGCTCCAGAATTCGTTGCGGCCCCAGCATCTCCTTCACCAGGAACGCGATTCCCGCCCGGAGATCGCCGAGGATGGCCGGTGTTCCACCCTCCTCTCGCTCGTCGAGGCGGCGGACGTAATCCACCGAGACGCGGTCGAACGCGGCGACGTAGTCCACCGTTCCGCCACCCGGCCGCTCCGGCGTGCGCGTCTGGAACAGCTCCCTGTTGGCGACCAACACGCCGGAGCCCTCCGGTCCACCGATGAACTTGTGCGTAGACAGGAAGAGCGCATCGATGCGCTCGTCCTCGGGGCCGGGGTGCATGTCGATGGGCACGTAGGGAGCGGCGGCGGCATAGTCGAAGATCGCATACGCGCCCGCTCGATGAAGAACGCGGGCGATCCCCTTCACATCGCTCAGCACCCCCGTGACGTTGGAAGCAGCCGAGAAGGTTCCGATCTTGAGCGGCCGCGACGCGAAACGCGCCAGCTTGGATTCGAGGTCAGCGAGGTCGATCCTTCCGCAGTCCTCTAGGCCGACCTCCACCAGCTCGGCGATCGATTCAAGCCAGGGAAGCTCGTTGGAGTGATGCTCATAGGGGCCCACGAAAACCACCGGCCGCTCCGAAGGAGGAATCCTCTTCGACAGGCCGTACTTTCGCTCCAGGGGCTCTCCAATCCGGATCCCGAGGAGCCCGATCAGCTTGTTCACGCTGGCGGTGGCGCCCGAGCCGACGAACACCACTACGTCCTGCGGCCCGGCGTTGACCGAGCGGCCCACCACTCGTCGCGCCTCCTCGCGCAGCTCGGACATGATCCGTCCAGTCGACGACACCGCTGTATGCGTGTTCGCATAGAGCGGGCGAACGCGATCGATCCAGGCCTCGACGAAATCCAGGTGGCGCCCGGTCGCGGTCAAGTCCGCATAGCAAACCATCCGCCGCCCAAACGGCGTATCGATGAGAGCCTGATGGCCCATCTCATTGCGCCGGATCAGGCCGGCGACCTGCTCGAATGTTTTCATCGCGCCGAGTCGATCCAAGGGAAGCACGCAACTTTCGACTAGCACCAAAACCTCCGCAACTCAAAGACCAGCGATTCACGCCGCACTGCGCCGAATGCAACGCGCAGAAGACAAACTTAGATTCCCTTCCAGGCTTCGGCTGAGTATACGGCGGGCCAGCCGTGAGTCGAAGACGGCATCCTGAAACATCGTCAACATGGAGAATGCATGACCCGCGCAAAGATGTTTCTTCTCTTTTTTGCCAGCATTGCGCTGGCCCAGACTGATGGGGGCGTGGCCAAATCGGTTCCGCCCGGCCCTGCCCCGGGTGTCGGGTTCAGCATCAACTCGCTGGACCGGAGTGCCGATCCGTGCGTCGATTTCTACCAATTCGCTTGCGGCGGCTGGATGAAGCAAAACCCGATCCCGCCGGATCAGTCCCGGTGGGGCCGCTTCGGCGAGCTCGCGGAGCGCAATCGCGAAATCCTGCACCAGATCCTCGAGAAGGCTGCTTCACCTAATCCGAAGCGCAGCCCGTTGGAGCAAAAGTATGGCGACTATTACGCGTCCTGCATGGACGAGAAGACGGTGGATGCGAAAGGCATCGCCCCGCTCAAGCCGGAGATGGAGCGGATCGCCAAGATCAAGGACAAGAGTCAGCTGATCGACGCAATCGCGCACCTCCACGGCATCTCGCACGGCGGCGGATTCGGCGGCGGCGGCGGGGGCAGCGGGCGACCGCTGTTCGCCTTCTTTGCAATGCCCGACATGCACGACGCCCGTCAGATGATCGCCAACGCCGATCAGGGCGGCCTGGGGCTTCCGGACCGCGACTACTATCTGAAGGACGATCCCAAGTCCGTCGAGACGCGCATTCAGTACGTCGAGCACATGCAGAAGATGCTGGAGCTGCTCGGCGATCGGCCGCGGGCAGCGGCTGGCGAAGCCAAGGCCGTGCTGCGGATCGAGACGGAGCTGGCGAAAGCTTCGATGGACCGGGTGATGCGCCGCGATCCGCGCAATCGCGACCACAGGATGAAGAAGCAGCAGCTGGCTTCGCTGGCGCCCAACTTCCAGCTCGGCCGTTATCTGAAGGGAGTCGGGGCGCCGCCTTTTGAGGAGCTGAACGTGGGCAACCCGGAATTCTTCAAGCAGGTCAACGCCAGCTTGAAATCCGTGCCGCTCGCGGACTGGAAGACGTACCTGCGCTGGCACCTGCTGAGGACGACCGCGCCCGCGCTCTCGGCGCCTTTCGTAAAGGAGAGCTTCCGGTTCTCCGGCCAGATCCTCACCGGGCAGAAGGAGCTTCAGGCGCGGTGGAAGCGTTGCGTGGTGTTCACCGATCGCGACCTGGGGGAGGCGCTGGGGCAACCGTACGTCGACGCGACCTTTGGCGTAGAAGGCAAGCAGCGCACGCTGAAGATGGTGCAGAACGTGGAGAACGCGATGGAGAAGGACATTCGCGAGCTACCCTGGATGACCGAGGCCACCAAGGGCAGAGCGCTCGAGAAGCTGCACGCGATCAGCAACAAGATTGGCTTTCCCGATAAATGGCGCGACTACAGCGCGCTGGAGATTGTCCTCGGAGACTTCCTCGGCAATAGCCTTCGCGGCGCGGCCTTCGAGCAGAAGCGGCTCCTGAGCAAGATCGGCAAGCCCGTGGATCGCAACGAGTGGAGGATGACGCCGCCGACGGTGAACGCGTACTACAGCCCGCCGGAGAACGACATCAACTTCCCCGCCGGCATCCTGCAGCCGCCGTTCTACGACAACCGGCTGGACGACGCGGTGAACTACGGCGGGATCGGCGCCGTCATTGGCCACGAGCTCACGCACGGATTCGACGACCAGGGTCGCAAGTACGACGCGCAAGGCAATCTCAACGACTGGTGGACAGAAGCCGATGGCAAGGAGTTCGAAAAGAGAGCCAGCTGCATCGCCGACGAATACTCGCAATTCGTGGCGGTGAAGGATGCTTCGGGCGATCTCAAGCTCAACGGGAGGCTGACGCTGGGCGAGAATACCGCTGACAACGGCGGGTTGCGATTGGCGCACATGGCGCTGGAAGGAGCGCTCTCCGGTCAGCCGACCAAATCCATCGACGGATTCACGCCCCCTCAGCGGCTGTTTCTGGGGTTCGCGCAGATCTGGTGCGAGAACAGCACGGAGCAGAGCGCCCGGCTTCGCGCCCTCACCGACCAACACTCGCCCGGCCGGTACCGCACCAACGGCGTGGTTCAGAACATGCCGGAGTTCCAGAAGGCGTTCAATTGCCAGCCCGGGCAACCGATGGTGCGTAAGGAACCGTGCCGGGTGTGGTGAACGGCACGCTCCGTTCAGCCCGAGCGTAGCGCTGAAAGCGCGTAGTCTCCGTTCAGCCCGAGCGTAGCGCCGAAGGCGCGTAGTCGAGGGCGATGACATGGCCACCCCTCGACTCCGCTTCGCTACGCTCGGGGTGAGCGGGCCGCTTCGCTACGCTCGGGGTGAGCGGGCCGCTACGCTACGCTCGAGGTGAGCGGGCGGCTTCGCTACGCTCGGGGTGACCGGTTAGAACGTGTACTTGACCCTTGGAAAGAACGCGATGCCGGAGATGCTCGGCCCGATGATCCAGCGCGCCAGGACGTCTGCGCCAATGGTGAAGTGGTCCAGGCTGGTGACGTACTCGATGCCGAAGCCGCCGCCGACGTTGGCTGCGGAGGTGATCGGTTTGCCAGAGTCGCTCAGCGCCGGAGCTGGATCGAGCCGCGTGTAGCCGCCAGTAATCTTGGGCGCGAGATAGAAGCGCTCGCTCAACCTGGCCAGGTAGGCGACGCTCAAATTCACGAAGCCGACGGTAAAGTCCTGGGCCAGCGGGCATCCCTGAGGCGTCCGACCCGAGAAGCAGTTCGCGGCCGAGGAGCTCAGGCCGAAGTGTGCCCCGACTTCTACGTTCGGCAACAGGTCATAGCCCAGTCCCAGTTGAAGGTAGGTCTGCGCGTTGGAATAACGGTCGTCGCCCCCGACGGTGAGGAACACGCCAATGTCCGTCTCGGTGAAAAACCCGCGGCGCGCCTGCAGCGGAACACCCTCGGGAGGAATTGCCGCCGCCGCCAGCGTCGGAACCAGCAGCCAGAAGAGGCCGGCGCGGCGCATCAGCCCTCTTCAGTGCTCCCGGCAGGCTTGAACACCCAGGGGAAAGTGACGGTTACGATCCCGCCCCCCTGCGGCTCTGGAAACTTCCAGCGGCGAATGCGCGAGAGCATGCACTGCTCGGTGTTCTGATTGTTGAGCGATGTATCGGAGACGTTGGCCTCCGAAACGGATCCAGCCGGATCGATGATGAAGAGGACCGCCACCTTGCCGAAGAGCGCCGGATTTTTCTGCAGCTCCATCTCGTAGCAGTACTTGATCTCGCTCTGGTGCTGCCGAATGATCCGCGCGATCACCTCCTTGGAAAGGCCGCCCACCACGATCGTCTTTCCGGGGATGATGCGGGTGGTCTCCTTGCCACGCGCCGAGAGGTCGATGGAACCACTGCCACCGGATCCAGGTCCGGTGCCCTTGGTGCCCAGGCCTCCCAGCCCCAGTCCCGTTCCGCCGCCGCCCGTCCCCGTTCCACGCGAGCCCAGGCCACCGACTCCGCGAGCATCGCCCATTCCGGCGCCCGGCTTGAGCCCACCCAGCGCGCTGTTGATGCCACTGCCCATCCCGCCCGGCCCGAAGATGTTGGAGGCGAGCGTGCGATCTCCCAGCGCTCCGAGAAGTCCGGCGCTCATCACCTTCCTGCGATCTTCCTCGCGCCTTCGCTCATCCACCAGCGGGCTGCCCGGCCTGGAGGGGTCCGCCTCCTCCTGCTTGGCTTCGGGCCGGCCGAATTTTCCTTCCTTGTCCTTGGCTCGCGCGCCCTCCGGCAAACCATTCCCTTCTTGCACCTTCTTCGCCAGTCGGACCTTCTGTTCCTGCTGGATCAGCATCTTCACGTATTTGGCCGGCGTCTGGATGGAGCCATCGATCGGCCGGACCTCCGGTTTTGGCGTCAGAACCAGCGCGAGCACAACCGCAGCGCAACCGAGCACGCATGCGCCGGCGATCTTCAAGAAATCACTCTCTGATTTCCGCAGCGCGGCCGCGTTGACGGCAGCAGCAGGTCGCACGAAGCGCAGGAGGAAGCCGACGTTCTCCAGCGAAACTTGGACCTGGTCGCGCAGACTCACCGCCATCGACTGCGCACCGCCGCTGGTCGTGCGCAGCTGACCCTGCGCCATGAGCTGCTCCTTGGATTTCCGCCCCTGCTTGGTGGAGACCACCACGTCCGCTCGCGGGGGCAGGTTGATCCGGAGGACCGAGCCATCCGCCACCGCCAGGGTGAAGTGGCCCCCGACCATTGGGGAAAAGACGTGAAATTTGTCTCGATGCCCATCGCCGATGGTGACCGGGACGCCGCTCGCGAACTCCTGGACGTCCAGTACGGTATCGCCCCAGAGCAGCGCCACCTGTAGCGCTTTGCTGGCTTCGGTCGGAACCGCGTCGCGAGGCAGCGGATCCTTCAGGACGGGAAGCTGGCCGTCCGCCCGCACCAGAGCCAGTGCTCGCGCGGGGCTCGCCGACGCTGCCGGTGCGCCGGCCGCGCGTGCCGGTTCCGCGGCTTGTCGAAGCGCCGGTGCGGCGCCGCTTCGATGGGCGCTCGCGCTGCCGAATCGTTCCTCGACCCGAGGGGCCTGAGAGGGTCGGTCGAAGAACACGCGGACGCGCGAGTTGCCCACACGAAGCACGTCTCCATTGGAGAGGGCCACCGGCGTCTGGATGCTGCGATCGCCGATCCAGGTGCCGGCCTCGCTTCCGAGGTCAATCGCGGTGACGCCTCCGTTCTTTTCGACCTTGAGCAACAGGTGAAGGCTGGAGACCGCGGGGTCGGCCATCTTCACAGCCGCCCCGGACCCAGAACCCAAAAGGACGCTCTCTACGCCGGGAGCCAGCTCCTGGCTGCTCCCGTCCGGGGCGATGATCCGAATCCTGAGCGCGTTGTTGTTGTTGGACATCTTGGTTTCCCTCGACCCCTCGCCGGCCATCGTTGCAAGTTAAAGATTATCCACCGACTTCTGAAGCTCGGGCGCGAAGTTGTCGCGCACCTTCACCAGCGATCGAAAGCGCGTCCTGTTTCGATCGAGCACGTAAGAGCCCTCCGGCTTGGTCAGCTCTCCCTCCACGGCCACGTCCGTGAAGTCGATCACGGTCTTTTTTCGAAACACCGTCCTGTCCGCTTCCTGCACCACCTTCTCCTGCACATTCGATTGAGCGACAGCCGTCCCCGAGATCCCCAAAGCGAGCAGCACCCGGAAGCATCGCCAGCGCTTTCCGACCATCCGGGGCCCTGTTGCGCTATTGCTTGCGCGACTCACTCGCATCCTCCTTGGCCTCCGCTGACGAATCCGCGGGACGCGGAGTCGCGTTGGGTTCGGTATGCGCAACGGTGGAGGCGGTCTCGCCTGACGTGGTGATCGCCTTCAGCTTGGCATCGATTTGGTTCCGTTCGGGGTCGCTGGCTGCGCCGCGATCGCGGCACTGTCGCAGGTAAGCGGAGGCCTTGTCCCAGCCGGCCCGGTCCACGGCGTAGGCCCATCCTGCGCCGCAGATCGCGTCCCGATGGTCGGGGCGGATCGCCAGCACCTTTTCGAACTCGACGCCCGCATCCATTCCTTTGCGCGAGTCGCGAGACTTCTGCCCGTCCAGCGCATACGCCAGGTAGAGATGAGCCTGGTACGAGAGCGGCTCAAGCACCGCTGCTTCTGCGAACTCCCTCTGCGCGGTCTGGTAGTCCCGATAGTTGAGCGCGACGGCTCCCCAGTTGAGGTGGCCGAGGACGAACTTCGCGTCCAGCGACACCGCTTGCTTGAACTGGGCCAGGGCGCGCTGCGGCTCGCCCAACTTCAGGTAGATCAACCCCAGGTTGTTGTGCACGCCGGGGTCCTTGTCATCGACCTTGCGCGCGTTCGAGCTCACCGCCTCTGCCAATCGGTAATGACCCTGATCGTAGTAGATCATCGCCAGGTTCTTGAGCGCATCCAGGTTGTCGCGCGAGCGAGAGAGAACTTTCCGTGCGGTCGCTTCGGCCTTGGTAAATTTCTTGGCCAGTCGATAGACCGCCGTGAGGTTGTTCAGCAGCTCGGCGTCGTCCTGCTTGTTCGGTTCGGCGAGCGCCTTCTCATAAAGCATGGCGGCGCTGTCCAAGTCTCCCCGGAGCCGATACAGCCGGCCCAGGTTGAGCAAGCTGGGTTGGTGCGATGAATCGAGCCCCAGCGCGGCCTTGTAAGCCGCTTCCGCCCCCGCCAGGTCCGCTTGCCGCTCGGCGATCAGGCCGAGGTTGTATTGCGCGCCCACCCAGCGCGGAGCTGCCTCCAGAGTCCTTCCGAACAGATCCTTTGCCTCGTCGTATCGCCCGGCCTCGAAGGCGCTGACGCCCTGCGCGAACAGCTCTTGCGCGGCTTTCTCGCTCGACTCGGCCGATGTGCCGGCAGACTCCACGGGAGGAGGCGACGCGGGCGGTGAGCGGCGAACTTCGACGGTCCGGCAGCCTGCCGCTATCCCCGCGAGCGCCAACGCTCCGATCACCGCTCGAGCTCGATGGATGAGATCGCGCGTCACTTGCTGTTCCCCTTCGAGCCTACGTTGGGGACGGCCAAGGCAGCGCTGGAGGCCGGCGCTGGCTTGAGCTCGCCCGCGATCGCTGCGTCGGTCTGAAGCGGCGCGGTGGCCACGGACTCGCTGCCGATCAGCGGGATGTGCCGCACGCCGGCATAGGATCCGGGGCGGTATTTGTTGACGCGCTCCTGCGCAATGAACATCCAGTCGTCGTAGATGCTCAGCTCGCTGGCTTTCTGGATCGCCTTCTCCAGCGCCTGGACGGCCTGCTCCTCGAGCGGTTGGGCCCGGTTCTGCAGCTCGCCGCGATACATCTCCAGTTGATCGCCGGTCAACGCGGGCGGGCTCGGCGAGGCGACGATGTTCTGCGCCAGGTCTCCATAAGCCATCCCGATACGCGTCAGCGCGGCAATGCCGTGCTCGCCCGATCCGATCGCCAACACGTCCGCGTACGCTTTCTCCACCTCCTTGAGTTTTTTCTGCTTGGCAGCCAGATCGCGCCTGATCGTCGACACGCGCGCGAAGCGAATCTCCAAATAGGACTTCCACAACGGCTCAAGCGCCAGGAAGCGGGCGTGCGCATAGGCTTTCATCACCGCGTCGTCGGCCTTCGCCGGCTCCGGAAGCCTGGCGAAGCTTCTCACCAGCTCGCCGGTAAGGCGCGCCCACTCCCGGGCATCCTCAAGCTTGAGATGGGCGAGCAGCTGACGGTAGGTGGCGAGGTAGTGCTGGGCCGGCGTGGTGCGTCGGTCCCTGGCAAAGGCAGTGTTGAACTCATCGAGCGCCTTGATCGCCTCGCGCCATCGCTTGGACCGCTCGTAGAGCGAAGCGATCTGATACTGGATCTCCGGAACGTCCTTTCGGTCCTTGAAGCGAGCGATGTACGCGCGGTACGCCGCCACCGCGCGATCGGGGTGGCCAAGCGCATCCCACCACAGCCCGGCGTTGTACTGTGCATCGGCCACCCACTTCTCGGCTTCTTCCAAAAGCTGCTGGCGCTCGCTCGGGTCGACGGCGGTCTGAGCCGCGGGCCCTTTGCCCGCTCCGGTGGCCGAAGTGGCCGCGGTGGGCTCCTTGGCGCTCGCCTGATCGAAGGCAGCCACGAACGATTCGTACATCGCGACCGCCTTCTGGAACTCTGCCGCCCCTTCGTACATGCGCGCGAGCGTGTAGCGGACCTTCAGCTCGAAGGGCGAGCCGCGATGCTCCTTGAGCATGCGCTCGCCAGCGGAGATCCCGCGATCCAGCTGATGCGCCTCGCTGAAGATCAACATCGCGTAGGTCAGCGCTCGGGCCGCATTCTCCGACCGCGGAAATTCCCGCGCGAAGCGGAGGAATTCCTCGGCCGCCAGTCCGGGATTCTTTTCGCGGCGGTAGACCACCTCGTCCACCCATTTGTACCGGGATCCTTCCACCACGCTGGCCACCCGCTGCGCGAACTCGCTGCCCGGCTTGGCGAGCTTGGGATTGGAGAGGAACTGCTGCGACAGCTTGTTGAGCTCGAGCCATTCGCCCCGCGTCTCCAGGATGTGCATCGTCAGGTCTGCGGCTTCTTGCGACCGGCCCTCCTCCGGCCACTTGCCGATGATCTCTGCGAAGCGCTGCGCTGCGCCCAGAAAATGCCTGCGCTGATAGAGGACCATCGCCGCCAGGTAGCGCAGCTCGATCTCGTCCGCGGCTCCGGGAAACAACCGGTTGTATTGATCGCAGGCGGCGACGAGCTTCTCCTCGTGGTCGGTCAGCGGGTCCTCCTGCGCATCCTTGGCGCTGCGCTTCTCGATCCGGGTGGTCTGCTCGAGGCTCCCCTTGCCTTTTGCGGGATCCACTTTCTGACCGGACTTGAGCTCCGATTTCGCGAGCTGTCCGCGGTCCACCTTCACCAGCTTGTCGTAGGCGAGAATGGCGTTGTATGCGGCGGTCTTTCGGTATTTCTCGTCGGTTACCTCGCGCGCGCTCTCGCGATCGGGAACCTTGAATTCGACCACCGCCTGATATTGCTCGGCGGCCGGTTGCCACTCCTCCAATGCCCAGAAGATCTCCGCGTAATAGAAGCGCATGTTCAAGGCGTGGTCGGAGACGAGCTTCCCATCCGGGCTGGAGGCGAACGCCTCGAGGTACTGCCGATAGATGTCGCGCGACAGGCGGTAGGTTTCCACCTGCTTGGTCCGCTGCGCCTCCTGGTGGTAGTCGGTGACCAGGGTGCGCATCGCCTCCTCGGCAAGGCTGAACGCGTTCCGCTGGATTTCCTTGTTCCCCTCGTTGGCGGACCACCACGAAGAGCCGGGGCCGTAGCCACGCACCAGTCGCTGGATCTCTTCCTTCACCCGGTCGCGCTGCCTCATACCCTCGTAACTTCGGACGATGGCCTGCTGGAATTCCGGAGCGTCGGGCTGGTTCGGCGCCTGCGCGATCAAGTATTGATACGCGCTGATCGCCTTTTGATATCGCCCGGCATCCGCGAGCTGCGCCGCGATCCCTGCGATCAGCTTCCGCTTGCGCTTGGCACCGGCCTTGGCCTCGAAGTAGGAAATCGCCTCGTCGGAGCGATCCAGCCGGACGAAGACCGGCACCATGTCGTTGAGCGCTTCGTTCTTGAGATCTACCATCTCCGTCCCGCGGGTCTCTGCGAAGTTCACCACCTGCTGAAGCTTTCTCAGCGCCGCGTCGAATTGACCGGCGTTGTAGTCGCACCAGGCCAGCTTGTAGAGAGCGTAGGAGTGGATCTTGGGAACGTTGGAGGCGAGCGCCTTCTGGTAGTGATGGCGCGCTCTGGCCAGGTTGTTCTCCACCTCGAAGTAGTGATTGCCCAGCTGGATGTACGCGTCGGCGGAGAATTTGGAGCCCGGGTAATCGCGGAGCAGCTCCTGATAGTAGGAGACTGCCTGTTGGTGCTTTCCTGCGTCGTAGAGGTTTTCGGCGAGCGAGAACAGCACCTCGTCCTTTCTCTCGTATGCCGGGTAGTCGCGAAGGATGATCTCGTAGAGCCGCATCGCCTCGGCCCGGTAGCTGCGGCTCTCGCCGTGATCCTCCTTCGGCGCTTCGCGCTTCTCGCCGCGGCTTCGGGCGGCCTGATAGCTCCCGTATGACTGCTCGTATGCGTCCAGCTCCTGCCGCAGCAGGATTTTGGATTTTTCCCAGTACAGCTCCGAGAGCTGGTAGAGGAGATCTGCCTTTTGCGCGGACCGCTCGTCGATCTTGGGGATGATCCGCTTCAGCTGCTCGATCGTTTCGTCGCGCTTCCGGTTGGTGAGCGCTTCCTTCTCGGCCTGCCCGAGCCTGGGCGGCTGCTCACCTTGAGCGACGCTGGCGATGGAAAGCAGTGATGCGACGACCAGGCCAACTAGGCGGAAAACCGACCCCATGCCTCCTTCTCCCATCATCCAAATCGGCGAAAGGTAGGGCCGCCCTGTTGGATTGAGAAGCCCGGCTGGCTGCTAATCCCACCAAACGAGCACTGAAGCTGATGTATTGCGTCAAGGTCGCTGGGGCGCTTGGCCGGAATCGAATACTCGCCCGTCAACGACCCCTGGCGCGACACATCCCCGCTTGAGCGTGTGTCGGTAGTGGCCGATCTCGTCGATCCAGAACTCGCCGTCGAACTTCCAATACTCCCAATCGTCGGCGGGCAGCGCCGGTCGATGGAGTTTCTGCCGCGAGAGGATCGCCTTCTGGTCGATCCCGCTTTCGGCCATCTCCTTCTCCGCCTTGGTGGTCTCGAATCGGATGATCTCCGCCTGGTCGGCGAAGCCCTTGATGTTTTGCGCGGCCTCCGACAACCGGTTTCGAGCGAACTGGCCGGCGACCATGGCCGTGGTGCTGCGCAGTTGCTCCAGCGAGCTCACCAGATCTGGTCCCAGGCTGGATTTCATCCAGGAGCTGGAGCGAACCGCGGACAGCTCGCGGTCGATCTCCTCGAGCAACCGCAGCGCGCCCAGCATGCGCTCGTTGCTGCGGACCCAGAGAAGCACCGGCTTGGGGATTCGTTCGCTGCGCGCGGCGATCAACCGCAGCAGCTCGTTGGATTCGGTCTTTTCCGCATCCGTGAGCGGACGCAGCTCCTCCTGGATCGGCAAGTAGGTCGAATCGAACTCGGCGAGCGCGTCCTTGGCCTCATCGTAGAGGCAATTGAAATAGTAAACGGTGGCCTGCAGGATCCATGACTCGGGCTGGAATGCTCCCGCGAACTGCGGCGCGTGGAGGGACTGCAGCGATCCGAGCGCGCCCCCGGGATCGTCGTTCTGGAATCGGGCGAAGCCGTTTTCCAGCAGCGCCTGATCCCAAAAGAGCGAGAAGCGAGGAATGCGCTCGTAGGCTTCGACCGCCTTGGCATACTCCCGAATGCCGTAGTGCGCGCGCCCAAGACCGAGCGTCGCCAATTCCTGGGTCCGCGCAAGATCGGACTGATCGCGGTCGCCAATGGCGATCACGTCTTCGAACGCGCGGATTGCCTCCAGAGGCCGAGGACCATTTGGGTAATGGGGATCGATCAATACGACGCCGACGAGGTAGCGGCTCTTCGCATAGACGTCGCTGCTCCTGGGGACCTGCTCGAGGAACGCTCTCGCCTCCTCCAAGCGACCCCTGCGCTGGCTGATCCCGCCTACCAGGTAGTGGACCCGGGCCAATGCCGGCGGCGGCAAAGCGCGCCACTCCGGGCTGTACGCGCCGCCGAGCAGGTTCGGGATCAGGTACTCGTCGCCCAACCGGCGCTGTAAGTCCACCAACGCTTCGATCGCCTTGAGGTAGAACGGATGGGACTTGCCCGCCTTGAAGATGGCGCTTTGATAGATGAGCGCTGCGGCCCAGAGCTTTTTCCGCTCCAGGCTCGCCGCCAGGTAGTGCTCCGAGTTCGCCCGCACCTCGGCGTTTCTGGAATCCTCGGCCAGTTGGTGAAAGCGCTCTGCCGCCGTGTCGTAGTCGCCGGCTTCGAAGGCGGCCCCTGCCCGCTCGTAGGCGTCGACGTCCTGTGCGAAAGCACTCGCGCCCCAGAGGGCGGCCACCAGCCACAGACCGCGGAGGCACTCGCGATCAAAAGACCAAAGCCAGCCCGGCATAAAACCCCACGGTGTTGCGAACGTCCGATGACCGCGAGCTCACCAGCCCAAGAGCCAACGGCACATCGTTGCTGCGGTTGTAGTTCGTTCTGGGATCGATTCCATCGAAGCTGCTGACGTCGCAGCCGCTGCTCACCGAAGCGCCGGCGACGCCCTGGCCCTGATCGATCCTCGCTGCCATCGCGGCGAGATCGTCGGCGTTGCAACCGTTCACCCGGTCCACGCGCGCCGTATAGACCAGGTCGCGTATTTCCAGCCTGATCGCGAAGCGCTCTCCGAGTTGCACCCGAAAGCCACCGCCCACCGATCCGAGGAACTTCAGCCCGGTGTCACCATACGTCGCCGGACCCGATGCGTTGCTGGGCTTGAGCTGGTGGCGCGTCGAGCCGAGCCCAATCCCTCCGTTGAGGACCAGGCCAAAGCGGACCAGGTGCCGCTGATAGAACACGAACTTTCCGTAGATGGGCGCGACCTCCACACCGGCCTGGATTCCCCAAAAAAGAAGGAGGGAATTGGCTGCCAGTGGCTGCTGGCTCGTCTTGTCAATCAGCTCCTGGCTCAACGCAGATTCGCGCGCGTACCAGTTGTACTGTGGCAGCAGCTGAAGGGCGAAGTTCTCGTGCAGATGGTAGGTGTAAGAGATCGCCGTGCCGAGATGCTGGGTGTATTTGCCGTTCACCTGGACGACGGTTGGATAGAGGGCGATCTCCTGCTTGCCGCGATCGGGGAATTGCTTCTTCTCGATCACGTGAACGGCCACGTTGGAATCGCGGCCGGGCGCTCCAGGCGCGGCTGCGGCAGCCGATAGTCCGAACGAAAGAAGCGCAGTCACCGAGCAACGCACCTGATGGCCACCGCGCTCAGAAAATGAACGCATAGCCAAGCTCGAACGTGACGAGATGGATCAATCCAGGGGAGCTCGCGGCCGTCCCGGTGGCTTGACCGCTCTCGGCGGCCAGTCGATCAATGAATGCGAGGTACGAATCGGGAAAAAGATAGTTGCGCAGCTCGAGCTTGATCGAGCCGTGCTGGCCGGTGAACAAGCGCATGCCGAGAGCAAAGCTCGCCAGCGGTTTCACCTTGTCCTGCGTCAGCCAATCGGCGCAGGTGCCCGCATCGCGGTCGAGAACCTGCCTGCAGTAGACGATCGATTCGCGACGAAACTGGCCGAGCCCGCCGCCGGCCCAGAGGTACGCCTGGAAGTGGATGGGCAGCTCGCTCAAGAGCGAGATTTTTCCGTAGATCGGCGCCCAGCGAACTCCGAACGCTCCGTTGGCCCTCATTTCCCAGAGCGCGCTCAGATCGTCGGTGATGCGCATCCGGCGGTTGGGGTCGAGACGCAAGAAGTCCTGCGCCACTTGATTTGCCAGGCCGGTGTGTCGGGCAATCGCGTAGCCGCCGCGCAGCTCCAACGCCCACAGGTCGCTCAGGTTATACGTCGCGGCGGCGCTCAGCGTGACGTGATCGACGAGGCGAGGAACCACCGCGATTCCCGCGCTGGGGGATAGCTCGAACTTCCCGCCCAATTGGTAGAGGCGATTGCGAACCACCACGTCCTCGACCACCCCTTGAGCCGAAACGACCGCGCTGGAGAGCATCGCGCCGACGACGGCTGCTGCGCGGAGCGTGAGTGCATTCATGAATTGCCTTGCGTGAGGCAGCCCAATTTGAGACCGCGAACCCCCCGCGACAAGAGCAGGCATCCGAACGCGGAATGGCGCAAGAAAATGCAGCGAAAGAATCACGGCGATCGGTGCTTGGCCCGACCGTTGCACATCGCCAGGTGAAGACTGCTCGGCGTTACTTGCGCTGGTGTGATTCCTGAACGGCGCGCTTGATCGCGGGCTTCACGTAGACGATGCCGTCGTTGTGCCCCGGAATGGCACCCTTCACCAACAGCAGTCCCTTTTCGACGTCCACGTCGACGACCTCGAGGTTCTGCGACGTGACCTGCTCGACGCCGTAGTGGCCCGGCATTTTCTTGTTCGGATAGACGCGACCTGGCGTCTTGCGCTGTCCAACCGCACCTGGGTGCCGTCGATACTCGTGGGTTCCGTGGCTCTGGCGAAATCCGGCGAAGCTCCAGCGCCTCACCACGCCCTGAAAACCGCGTCCTTTCGTGATGCCCGTCACGTCGACCCACTGTCCCTTCGCGAAGAGATCCACTTTCACCGGGTCCCCGACATTCAGCTTGGCGGCTACCTCCGCATTGACCCTGAACTCCTTCAGGTGCCGGCGGAGGGGCGTGCCGGCCTTCTTGAAGAAGCCGAGCGCCGCCTTGGTGAGCCGTTTCTCTTTCCCCTCGCCGAAGCCAAGCATCACCGCCGAGTACTTGTCTTTTTCGGGCGTGCGTTTCCCAACCACCACGCAGGTCGAAGCGTCGATCACCGTCACCGGGACGAGGTTGCCGTCCTCGGTGAAGACCTGGGTCATACCTACTTTCTTTCCAATCAGCCCGTTCAAGACAGTTACCTCGTTGCGCGAAGCCGCGGTGGACCCTCATCTCCGCTTAAAAAAAGGGACACGCTCCCTCGCGCGCATTGCAAAGGAGCGCGGAATGTAACAAAGGGGGCTTCAAAATCAAGAGCTCAGCACCGATCCAAAAAAAAGGGCGGCCGAATACGGCCGCCCGTGGCACTCGGCGGTGAGGACTCGCCTTCATCAGGGGCGAACCATCGCGCAACCAGAATCGCGCCTGGTCCGACCCGAATTCAGCTGGCCCCTATAGCGCTGCGCCGCCACCTCTGCGAATCACCGCCAGGAGGAGCGAGATGACCGCCAGCACCAACAGGACGTGAATCCACCAGCCCATCGTGGCCCCGCTCACCATCCCCAAAATCCAGAGCACGAACAGTATGACCGTGATCGTCCAAAGCATGACTGCCTCCCGTCGGAAATTGTGCTGATTTTCGAAACTACGTACGACGTTCCTGCACGACAACCCTCGGCAACGACCGCGTTCCAGGACACCGGGCGAGCGAGCCGCAGGCGGCAATAATTTCTGCGGCCTGCGGGTCGCGGTTTTGAAAGCTCAACGGCATCGCGGCGTAACGGCTCTGCGAGCCATGGCACGTCGCGTGCTTCGCCGCACGAATTGGCGGGCCGCCGGTGAGATTTGGGTCGGGTGGGTCGGAGGCAGCGATGAGCAGGGTGTTGGGGGCGGTGACGTGCGCGGTGATGGCGTCGGGCGTGGTGGTCGGCGGCGGGTCCGCATCCAAACCTTCCGTGGCGTCGCAGCGAGACGCGAACGCACTGCTGGCGATCCTCGAAGAGCGCGAAGCAGAGCTGGAGAAATTGCGGCGGCAGATCGAACGGCTCGAGTGGACCGAGGACCGAAAGCTGTACGAGGTTGCCGAGATCCTGGGGATCGTTTCCGCGGTCGAGCAATCGGGGCTTCCGGAGCGGCAACGCCGCCGCGTATCGGTGGCGATCGTTCGCGAGGCGAGGGACAACGGACTTGATCCTCTGCTAATCGTGGCTCTCATTCGAGCCGAGAGCTCCTTCGACAACTACGCGCAGTCCAAAGTGGGCGCGGTCGGGCTGATGCAGGTCATGCCCGAAACCGGCAAGTGGATGGCGGCGCGCCGCGGGCGACGCTTGATCAAGAAGACCCACCTGTTCGACTCGGAGCTCAACATCGAGATCGGCACCGCGTATCTGGCCAACCTGCTGGAGCGCTTCGGATCGCTCGAACCTGCCCTGGTGGCCTACAACGCGGGCCCCACGGCAGCGCGAAAGATCCTCGCCGACCGCAGCGCGCGAGCTCGATTCGTGGCCGGGTACCCCAGGAAGATCGCCCGCGAGCTGCGGCGCTTGAGGGCTCAGCTCAAAGAAGACACGGCGGCGAGAGTGAACGCGGCGCTGGAGAGAGGGCACGCCGATGTGTTGCGAAGGCCATCCGGGTAAGGCCGCCGCCGACTCCGGACGCGCGGCGACGACATTCTGCACGCGGGCTTCCAAGGTAAACTCGACAGACTCCCATGACCCATCCTGCCCGGGTGCTCACCACCAGCGCAGACCCTCGGTCTGCGCGCGAGATCATGTCGCGGCTGGCCCAAAATCTCTCGCGTGCGGTGATGGGCAAGACGGCGGAGATGGAGCTGGCGGTCACCTGCCTCGTGGCTCGCGGCCACCTGCTGGTGGAGGACGTGCCGGGTGTCGGCAAGACCACCTTGGCCGAGGCGATGGCGCGTTCATGCGACTTATCGTTCGCGCGCGTTCAATTCACGTCGGACTTGCTCCCCACCGATGTGCTGGGAGCCCAAATTTTTCGGGCGCAGACGGCAACCTTCGAATTTCGACCCGGGCCGCTGTTTCACCAACTCGTTTTGGCGGACGAGCTCAACCGCGCCCCTCCCAAGACACAATCCGCGCTGCTGGAGGCGATGGCGCAGGGCCAAGTCACGGTGGACGCGGTCAGCCATTCGCTTCCCAGGCCATTCACGGTCGTGGCCACCCAGAACCCCGGAGACTTTTCCGGTACCTACCCGCTTCCGGATTCGCAATTGGACCGGTTTCTGATGCGCCTGACGCTTGGGCATCCGCCGCCGGAGATCGAATCGCAGATTCTGCGCACGCGGGGTCGCGAGGATCCGGTGCATGCGTTGGCTTCGGTATGTACCGCTGACGAACTCCTGGCCGTTCAGCGCGTCGCATCGGAAGTCGCGGTTGAGGAGTCGGTCGCCGACTACGCGGTTCGGCTGGCCGCTGCCACGCGCCGCCATCCCGAGGTGGAGCGCGGCGCGTCCACCCGAGCCGCTCTCGCGCTGGTCGCCGTGGCCAAGGCGCAGGCGCTCTGGCACGGCCGCGACTTCGTCACCCCGGGCGACCTGAAGGCGGCGCTGGCGCCCACGCTTTCGCACCGCCTGCTGCTCCGCGGTCCCGCGCACGGCTCCTCCCGCGATGAGGCGGCGCGACTCCTCGACGAGATCGGGCGAAAGGTTCCCGCCCCGAAGTGAGTGCCCCTCGACGCTCGCTCCGAAACGCCCTTCGAGCGTGGTTGAAACCTCCCCGCAAGCTGAAGGTCACACCCGCGGGTCGGACTTATCTCGTGCTGACGCTGGGAATTGGGCTGGGGGCACTCAACACCGGCAACAACATGCTGTTTCTCGTCCTTGCGCTCATGCTGTCCACCATCGTGGTCTCGGGCGTGCTCTCGGAGCGGTGCCTGCGCTACCTCGAGGTACAGCGGCTGCTGCCACAGGCGGCCTACGCGGGCGATCCGTTCGTGCTGCGATGGAGGGTGAGAAGCTCGCAATCCGCGTTCGCGCTGAAATTCAGCGAAGAGGGCGCAGGCGTCGCCGGCGAAGGAGCTTTGGCATACCTCGCTCCAGGTGCCTCGGAGCTGGTTCCCGGGCGCCTCAGCGCAAACCAGCGCGGGCCGCAGAGGCTGACAGCGGTGCGGGTGACCACTCTGTTCCCTTTCGGGCTCTTCGCCAAGACGCGGGTACTTTCGGTCGACGATACGCTGCTGGTGTTCCCCAGGCGGCGGCAGGCGAGCAGCGACGCAGAGAGGCTCGGGAGCCGGCTCTCGGGGGAGCACAGCCATTCGCCGGGACAGGAAGGGACGGGGGACGTGATCGACTTTCGCGATCTGCACGCGGAGGAAGATGTGCGGCGAGTTCACTGGAGGAAGACGGCGGCGGTCGGCAGGCTCGTTCGCACGGTGCGCGAGCGCGAGCAGGGCTCGACTTATCTTCTGCGAGTCGACGAAGGCGGATCCGCAGAGGCGCGGGAGAGAGGCTGTGAGGAGGCCGCGGCTGCGGCGCATTTGCTGATCGCGCGCGGCGAGGAGGTCGGCCTGGAAGCAGACGGCGTTCGCTTGCACCCGGCCACTGGAGCGGCCCAGGAGCGGAGAATCTTGATCGCCCTGGCTTGGCTCGGCTTCGTGCACGGGGAGTCGCAGTGAGCCGATCATCGAATGACAGACTGCGACTGGTGCTTCGGGATCTCGCAGCGGCGGCGGCGTTCGGTTCGATGGCGGTATCCGGAGCCGTGCCCGCCTGGGCGGATGCGGCTTTCGCGGCGGGCCTGCTCCTGGCCCTCTTCGATCTCCGCCCACTCGCGCGGCACACGACTCTTTCCGCGGTGCTGCTGGGCGCTGCGGCGGTGCTGTTGTATGCACCGGTTGCCGCCGGTCGCCTCGACTTGGTTCTTGCGGCGTGCACTTTCGCCGGATTGATCACGCTGTTGCGGATGCTCGCTGCACCCGATCCCAAGACGGATGGCCAGGTCCACCTCACCAGCCTGTTGATGCTGTGCGGCGGCGCGGCGCTTTCCGGCGAAATGCTGTTCGGCATTTGCCTGCTCATCTTCGCCTTGCTATCGATGTTGTCCCTGGGCCTGGGAGTCGTTCAATCGGCGACGTCCGGAGATCAGCCGGTGCCGACGCGATCGGCGGCGGGCCATCTTGCGGTAGGTGGCGTAGGGGCGCTGCTGGTGGGAATGGTGTTGTTCGCGGCGATTCCGCGGATCTCTTGGAACGTTGCGGGCCGGCGCGCCACTCCTGGCTTGGCGACCAGCGTCGCTGGAATGTCGGACCGGGTGACGCTGCGCGGCGACGGACGCATCAAGACCAATCCCCGGATCATCGCTCGGGTGAAGATCGCTCCCGATCCCGGATCAACGTCCCTCGATGCGTACTGGCTTGCACGAACATTCGATTCGTTCAATGGCCAGGAGTGGTTGATCCCCAGCGCCGGCGGTCTCGGCCCGGGCAGAGGAGGCCGTTGGCGCCTGGACGTGCGGCGCTGGCGTGGGCCATCGCTCAGGCAGGACATCGAGCTGCTTCCCGGCTACGGCTCCAGAGCGCTGATTGCATTGGAAACCCCGGTCTCTTTCGCCAACGCCGTCGCTCGCTCCGATGATGACAACCATCGAAGCCAGCTGGTGCAGCTCCCCGGTGATGAGGTGAGGTTCGTCGAGCATGCGACCGGATACTCATATGAGGCGCAGAGCATTGAATCGAGTCTTAGAAACGGCGGCGCCGAGGACGATTCCGAGTCGCCTCGGAATCTCCAGCTCCCGCGACGCCTCGACGAGCGGGTGACCGGACTGGCTCGAAGCATTGCAGCAAAGGAGCGCGACCCGGTCAAGGTGGCGCGCAGGCTGGAGTCATACCTCAAGGGGCACTACCGGTATTCGCTCAATCTACCCGGCGATCCCGCAGATCCGCTGGTGGATTTCCTCTTCGTCCGAGAGGAGGGCCACTGCGAACAGTTTGCTACCGCTCTGACGATCATGCTGCGCGCCCTGGGAATTCCCAGTCGGCTCGCCACCGGCTTCTACGGCGGCGAGCGGATCCACGATCGCTACGTGCTGCGCGCCGGCGATGCGCACGCATGGACCCAGCTGGTGCTGCCTGGCGGAGCGGTCCTCTCTCTCGATGCAACGCCCGAGGGCAGTCGCGCCGGGCAAAGCACTGCAGTGCTGGATTGGATCTTGCGTTCGTATGAAACGCTGAGCGAGCGCTGGCGCGGTTCCGTGGTGGAATATTCGATCCAGGACCAGAAGGAGCTGGCACACGGCCTCGCCGTGCTGCGATCGACAGCCGCCCGCCCGCCGCGGCTCGGCATGCCTTGGTTGGCAGCGGCGGCAACTGGTTTGCTTGTCGTGTTCGGCAGGCGGCGATTCGCTGGGCTGGCGGGCCTGCGACGTGACAGCCCCACGGCGCTCCTCGCTCGTGCGGAACGAGTTCTGGCCCGCGCAGGCGTGCGGCCAGAACCGGGCGAGTGTTTCGAGGAGATGGTTGCACGGGCCTCCGCTCTTCCGATCGGACAGGCGCTCAACCCGCTCGCCCAGCGCTACCTGGAGGCGCGTTTTGGCGGGCGGCCGCTTCGCCGCGGAGAGGGTGCCGTCCTGCTGCATGACCTCGCGCGCGGAGCGCGGGAAAGGTGATCCGTCGCCGAGCAATCGAGTGGACGAGCGGCTCTCGACACCGATAGACGGCGTGATTAGCTTGCGGCTTAGGTCGGGAAGCGCCGTGGGCGGCGAGTAGTCTTTGCAGGTAGGCCGCTCGCTCCATACCTGTAACTCTTACATCGAATCGCAGCGGCACTGCTTCTTCCCGTTTCAAGCCGCCGGAATCACTGCGAGGCAAAAGCCTCAAGGGTGGCACCCCGGTTGCTCTTGACCCGTCAAACGACAAACCAGGAGCTGACCGTTGACCGGAAAAAATCAACCCGCAATGGAGCTTGGTTCGGAGCCTTCCCAGTCGTCTTCCTCCAGCTCTCTCGCGATGTACCTCGCGGAGATCAACAAATACTCGCTGCTCACGGTGAACGAGGAGCAAAGACTCGCTCGTCGATTCAAGAGAGGAGATCTGCGCGCCGGCCACAATCTGGTCACGTCCAACCTGCGGTTCGTGGTCAAAGTCGCCTACGAGTACCGCTCGTACGGAATCAAGATGTCGGACCTGATCCAGGAGGGCAACATCGGTCTGATGAAGGCCGTCCAGAAATTCGATCCCGACAAGGAGATCCGTTTGATCTCCTACGCGGTCTGGTGGATCCGAGCGTACATTCAAAACTACATCCTCAAGAGCTGGTCGCTGGTGAAACTGGGAACCACGCAGGCGCAGCGGAAGCTGTTCTTCTCGCTGGCCCGAACACGCCGCGAGCTGGAAAAATACAATCACGGGCAACCCACGCTGACCAACGTGGAGGAAATTGCCCGGCGCCTCCGGGTGAAACCGGGCGAGGTGCGGGAGATGGAGCAGCGGATGGGTGGCCGAGATCTCTCACTCGATGCGCCGATGGGGGAGGACGGCAGCAACACGCACGTGGACTTCGTGGTCTCCAATGCCATCAGTCAGGACGATGAGTTTGCAGACAAGGAGGAGGCCGGCATCGTGAACTCCCGCGTCCAGACCGCGCTGCGCCGGCTCGATCCACGCGAACGCTTCATCATCCAGCAACGGGTGATGAACGAGCGGCCGATGACGCTCAAGGAACTGGGAGAGCACTTTGGATTCTCGCGCGAGCGAGCCCGGCAGCTGGAAATCCGAGCCAAGGACAAGTTGAAGAACGAGCTCGCTGAACTGATGGCGGAGGTTCATCCGGAAGCGATGTCCGCTTAGGTAGGCGAGGCAGCGGAGAGCCTCGTCGGCGGCAGCGCGCGCTGAGCGTTTGCTAAAGTCTCGGTGCAGTGCTCTTGCGCGTCCTGCTCCGGGTCCGGGTAGTCGAACAACGGCTGACGCTCGTTCTTTTCCTCCATGGGTTTTTCGCCGTGGGGGCCTTCGTCGGTGGCCGAGCGGGACGCGATGCGCTCTTCCTCGCGCACGGCGGCGTGAAGTCCCTGGCATGGATGTACATCGCTTCCGCGTTGGCGGTTGCGCTGTGTGGACTGAGCTACAGCTCGATCGCCGCGCACGTTCGCCATGACCGCGCGACCGCCGTCTGCGCCCTGCTCTTCGCGGCGCTCTTCGCCATCGCCTGGTTGATCGAGCGCGCCGGGAAGCCGTGGATCTACTCGCTGCTCTACGTATTCGTGGAGGTGATGGGCGCGCTGTCGGTGATGCAGTTTTGGATGTTGGCCAACGAGCTGTTCAACGCGCGCGAGGCGCGGCGCTTGTACGGGCTGATCGGCGCTGGGGGAACTCTGGCCAATATCGCCATCGGCCTGGCCACGGTCCGGATTGCCAGCTCGTTTGGTCCGAGCGCAGTCCTGCTGCTGTGCGCGCTCCTATTGCTCGGCTGCGCGGTCTCCGCGTTCTTGGCCGGGAGGGCCGGACAGCATCGGCTTTTCGCCCGAGTAGCCGTGGGCAGGGTACCGACGCTCAAGGTTCTGGGCGCAAGCCGCGTCTTTGGCTCCCCTCACCTTCGGTGGGTCGCGCTCCTCGCGGTGATCACCTTCTTCACCACCACCCTGCTGGATTTCGAATTCAAGGTGGCAGCCGGCGCCTCTCTCAGCGAAGAGCAGCTGGTGGTCTACTTCGGGTACTTCTACGCGATAGTCGGCGTGTTCGCCGTCCTCCTCCAACTGTTCGGCACGGGAAAGCTCTTGAACCGGGCCGGGGTGATCGGCTCGCTGACCATCCTGCCGCTCAGCCTGGCCACCGGTAACCTCGTGCTGGCGGTGTTCCCGATGCTTTGGGCGGCCGCCGCGGCCAAGGGCGCCGATACGCTGTTTCGCTATTCGATCAACGATGCCACCAGCCAGATCCTCTACCTGCCCGTTGCTCCGCACTCGCGCGCTCCATCCAAGGCATTCATCGACGGCGTGCTGAAACCGGTCGCGATCGGGCTCGGCGGGCTCGTCTTGCTGGGCTACCGGCACTGGTTCTCGGGCAACCCGTTCCACCTCGCCCTGCCCACACTGGCCCTGTGCGTGGCCTGGGCGGGCGTAGTGCTCGCGCTGCGATCCGGGTACGTAAAATCGCTTCAGGAGAATCTGCGCAAGCGCCGCCTGGATTTGGAGTTTGCCGGGTACAAGGTGCAGGACGGCTCGACCAGCGCGGTGCTGATGCGAGCGCTGGAGAGCGGGGACCCGCGCGAAGTGCTCAACACGCTCGAGCTGCTTCCTTCCCTGGAGAACATCCAGCTCGATCACCGTGTGGAAGCGCTGCTGGAGCACCCCTCTGCTGCCATCCGCATCGCTTCCCTTCGCTACTACGGGCGCCGCCAGACGATGCGATTCGCCAACTCCATCTTTCGAAGGTTCGAAGACCCCGATCCGCAGGTGAGGGCCGCGGCCATCGACGCCTTCTCGGCAATGGCGCGGGACAAGTCCATCCGCAGCGTCAGGTCCTTCCTGGCCGATCCTGATCCGGCGATTCGAAGCGCGGCGATCATCGGGATGATGCGCTACGGCGGTTTGGATGGCGTGCTGGTGGCTGCCGAGGCGCTCAAGTCGCTGATCGCCCACGGCGACCCGCGCATGCGCATCCACGCAGCCAAGGTCCTCGGCGCGATCGGCGTGCGAAATTTCTACCAGCCGGTGCTGGAGCTGATGAATGACCCGGAAGCCAGCGTTCGCCGCGAAGCGATCGCCGCCGCGGGAACCCTGAGAAGCCCGGAATTCATCCTGCCGCTGGTGTACAAAACGCCCCTGGTCGAGACAGGGCGCGAGGCGGTGGGGGCGCTGTCCGGCTTTGGACCCAACGCGGTTCCCATGCTCGGAAAGGTCCTCGACAATCGACACGAGGAGCCGGCGGTGCGCAAGGGCGCCGCGCGCGCTCTGGGCCGAATTGGAACACCCGAGGCAATCGCGATGACGCTGCGGCATCTCGCCGAGCCGGATGAAGAGATGCGCGCAGTGCTCTATCGAGCCCTCTCGCGCACCGCCAAGACTCATCGTTTCCAGAGCACGGACCGCAGGCTGATCCTCGGCGCGCTCAATGCCGAGCTCACGGGCGCCTATCGCGAGCTGGTGCGGCTGGATGTGTTGTCGCTCGGATCAGGCGTCGGCCCCCGTACGCCGCCAAGCGGACGCGCAGCAGCAGAGGCCCTCTTGTCTTCCGCTTTGACCGAGAAGATCGCCCTGGCAGAGCGGCGTATCTTCCTGCTCCTGGCGGTGCTTTATCCGGAGGCGGAGATAGAGCGGATCTACGCCGAGATCCGGGACAGTCACACCCGCGAGCCTTTGAGGCGCCGCGCCAATGCGATCGAGCTTCTGGACAACGTCCTGCACCGCGGAATCAAGCGGAAGCTCCTACCGCTGCTGGAGGACATCTCGCGATCGGAGAAGATCTCCTCCGTCTCCGACGTGCTCGAGCTTCCTCGCCCGACCGCAGATGAGGCGATCGCCGCGCTTTGCCAGAGCGAGAGCGCCTGGCTTCGAGCCTGTGCGCTGCACTATGCGACGCACGCAGATTACAAGCGCGCTTTCGATGCGATCAGCGCCGGCGCTTCGGATCCCAGCCCGGTGGTCCGCGAGATTTCCCTGGTGTGCTGCCTTCGGGCGGCCCCCGACCGGGCCCGGGCGATCGCGGAGTCCCGCCTTCGCGACGAGTCGACGGTGGTCCGCCGACAGGCGGCGCTGATCTCCTCCCGACGGCTCACCGCGTAGCGTCGCTCACCGATGGCGAATCTTCGGTGGCGCCGGTCCATTATGGTATGGGGCCAGGCAGCGAATGCTCTCCACGGTCGAGAAGGTCTTGTTCCTGAAGTCGGTCGAGCTCTTCTCGCAGATCCCCGGCGAGGAGCTGGCTCAAGTAGCGATGATCGCGGCGGAAGAGACCCGTGAAGCCGGCGAGGTGATCTTCGCGGAAGGCGAGGCGGGCGACGCTCTGTACGTGGTGCTGGATGGACGAGTTCGGGTGCATGGCGAGGAGAAGGTGATCGCCGAGTTGGGCGAGCGGGAGTGCTTTGGAGAAATGTCCATCCTCGATTCCGGCCCGCGCTCGGCGACGGCAACCGCGATCGAGGATACCAGCCTGATCAAGATCACCCGGGACGACTTTCAAGAGATCCTCTCCGAAAAGCCGGAGATCGCCATCGGCGTGATCAAGGTGCTCTCCCGCAGGCTGGCCGCGAGCCGCCAGGTTTGAGTCAGGCTCGTGTCCTGGCGCTGTCCGAACGAGCTCCAACCCGGTAGAGGACCGCAGCCAAGGCGAGAAGGAAAACCATCGGCCACCAATTCTCGTTCTTGGCCAGAGGGCCCACGAGCTCGCTCAGATCGAACTTCGCATCGGCCTCGGCCAGGGTGATCAGCGACTGGACCACGCCGGCGATGGACCCGCCGGCGATCAAGCCGGACGCCATCAGCACTCCCGGCGCGAACTCGGCTTCGGCGGCGGTCTGATCCTTTTGCTTGCGATTCACCAACCAGCGAACCATTCCCCCCACGAAGATACCCGCGGAGGTCTCGATCGGAAGGTAGAGACCGACGGCAAACGGAAGCGAGGACACACCCACCAACTCCATGATGACCGCCAAGAACACTCCGACCAGCACCAGCCCCCACGGCAGTTTTCCGCCCAGCGCGCCGTCGATGATCAACCTGAACAGCTGCGCCTTGGGTGCATCGAACTTCCACAACTCGACGACGGCATAGGCGATCTGTCCCCGCTCGTTCACCAGGTAGCGGCCGGCGCGCGCCGGACCGACGCGCTCCTTCAAGTCCACCACGAAGTACGTGCGGTGATCATTGCCCAGCTCTTTGGCTGCATCCGGTGGCACGGGCAACGCCACGTCGGGAAAGGAGACAGTGTCGAGGCGATACGGAAAGCTGCCCGAGACCCCGGGGTCCACCAGGAACTGCAGCTTGCCGTGGTCATCGACCAGGTATTTTCCACGCGGCACACCGGCCTGGTCCTCGCGCACGTAATGCACTCGGTATTTCTTGTGATCCGGACCGCTGGCGAGCTTCGCGTTGGGCTCCAGCGCCGCGGTGTACTGTGGAATTTCCACCGGGCGATAGGTGGTGTGCCCCTGGTTCAAGATGATCAGCGTCCAGCCGATCACCACCGCGCTGGCGACCACCGCCACCAAGATTGCGATCTGTTGGGCTCGCGGCGTGGCGCCCACCAGGTAACCCGTCTTGAGATCTTGCGAGATGGTTCCGCCGTTGGAAGCAGCCACGCACACCAATGCGGCGGTCGTCAGCGCCATTTGCTTGTAAGAGACGCCCGTCCATCCCACCAGAACGAACAGGCCACACGTGAGCAGCAGCGTCGCGACCGTCATGCCGGAGATCGGGTTGGACGAGGAGCCAATCTCGCCGGTGATCCGGCTGGAAACGGTGACGAAGAAAAATCCGAACAGCACGATCAGGACTGCCGAGGCGAGGTTGATCTCCAAGATCGGCGCAAGCCAAATCATCAAAGCGATCGCCAGCGACCCTCCCACCACGACGCTCATCGGCAGGTCGCGTTCGGTTCTTGGCCGCTGCGCCTTCGCAGCGCCGGGAGTGAAGGTGAAGCTCTTCAGGCCTTCCCTGAACGCGCTCCAGATGGTGGGAAGGGCACGCCCGAGCGCGATGAAGCCACCGGTGGCTACCGCGCCGGCTCCAATGTAGAGAATGTAGGCGCTGCGAATCTGATACGCGTTCATCTCCGCTATCCGCAGCTGGGTCTCGGGATACATCGGCGCGGGCATGCTGTCGGCAAACAAGTGCACCAGGGGCACCAGGATCACGAAGGCCAGCAGGCCACCGGCCATCATGTTGGCGGCGACGCGGGGCCCGATGATGTAACCCACGCCGAGCATCGGCGGCGAGACGTCAAAGGCCACCCGTGCGCCCCTGAGCTTCCCCCAAAACTCGACAGCAAAGGACGCGGTTTCGCTCCACAGCCGAGCGATCAAATTCAGCACCGCGTAGGTCAGCCCGATGAAGAATCCGAGGAAGACCGTCTTGGCATTGGTGCCGCGCTGCTCGCCGACGATGAGCACGTCGGCGCATGCGGTCCCTTCCGGATAGGTGAGATTCCCGTGCTCTTTTACGATCAGCCCGTGCCGCAGTGGGATCATCATCAGCACGCCGATCAACCCGCCGAGCAAAGCCACCAGCAACACCCGCATCAGCTCCATCTCGAAGCCCATCAGGAGCAGCGACGGCAGCGTGAACGCCACGCCGGCAGCGAGCGATTCGCCCGCTGATCCCGCAGTCTGTGCGATGTTGTTTTCCAGGATGGTCGTGGGACGGACCCGAAGAGCCTGCGCCAACCAGCGAAACAGGGTGATGGACATCACCGCCACCGGGATGGACGCGGAGACGGTCAAGCCCACCTTCAGGCTCAGGTAGACCGACGAAAATGCGAACACGATTCCCAGCGCGCTGCCGACCAGCAGCGGAGGCAAAGTGAGCTCCGGAAGCTTCACCTCGGGCGGGACGAACGGCTTAAACGATGGAGCTTGTGGTGCGTGAGCTCTTTCGCCCGAGCGCTCCGCGGCCTTCGCACGTTGTTCGATCACAGCAGGAGCCCACGCTGCTAGCACGAAACCGGTCGCTGCGCACCGCCGCGCAATTCTGGATTGACTCGACCAGAGGAGGTTAGTAGCTCAGCGGCTCCACGAGCGGGAAACCATGGCCAATAAGGAAGCCGGCGCCGACTTCAAGCCTTTCGTTCCAGACGATGTGAAGATGGCCGAGTTTTCGCCGAAGGCGATCATCGTCGGCGTGCTCTTCGGCCTGCTGTTCGGAGCCTCGACGGTGTACCTAGCCCTGAAAGCAGGTTTGACCGTCTCCGCGTCGATTCCCATCGCGGTGCTTTCCATCGCGCTGCTGAAACGGTTGGGCGGATCGACGATCCTCGAGAACAACATCGTGCAGACCATCGGCTCGGCCGGGGAAAGCATCGCCGCGGGCGTGGTGTTCACGCTTCCGGGTTTCCTTTTTCTCGCCATCGATCCAAGCACCCACGCGAGCGTCGGCGCACCCTACTTCAGCTACCCCACCATCTTCACTCTGGCGGTATTGGGCGGGATGCTCGGCGTGTTGATGATGGTGCCGCTGCGGCGAGCGCTGATCGTCAAGGAGCACGGCAATCTCCCCTATCCAGAGGGAGCGGCCTGCGCTCAAGTACTGATCGCCGGCGAGCGCGGCGGCGCGATGGCCCGCACTGCCTATCAAGGATTGGCGTTTGCGTTTGTCTACGCCATCCTCCAGACGGTGTTTCACTTCATCGCTGCGACGCCGGGCTATGTGACGCGCGCCACCAGCAAGATTTTTCCCGCTGCCACCGTCAATGCCTCGATCACGCCGGAGTACATGGGCGTGGGTTACATCATTGGCCCGCGGATCGCCGGAGTGCTTGTCTCCGGCGGCGTCCTCGCCTGGTTGGGTCTGATCCCGCTGCTGGCGGCGCTGGTACCTGCCGGGACGATCGCCACGCAGCTGGCGAAGCTGGGTTACCTGGTTGACGTGGGGAAGCCGGGCGCGTTCGGTTGGAACCCCGCGACCCAGGCTTTCGGCGAGCTCAACCGCGCCATCTACTTCGCATACGTCCGTCAGATCGGAGCCGGCGCCGTGGCGGCGGGCGGCTTCTTGACCCTGCTGAAGACGCTTCCCACGATTATCTCCAGCTTCAAGGGAAGCCTGGCCTCGCTTCGAGGTGGGGTGGGCGCCGAGTCGGTTTCGCGCACCAGCCGAGACCTGCCCCTCTCCTTCGTCGCGATCGGGAGCGTGGTTCTGGCATTCATCATCGCCTTCCTCCCTTTCATCCCGGGAAGCGTCGGCGGCCGGTTGCTCCTGGCGGTGTTGATCATCGTCTTCGGCTTTTTCTTCGTCACCGTCGCCTCGCGAATCGTTGGCTTGATCGGCAGCAGCTCGAACCCGATTTCCGGCATGACCATCGCTACCTTGATGGCCACCTGCCTTCTCTTCGCAGCCATTGGTTGGACGGACGACGTCTACCAGCCAATGGCGCTGTGCGTGGGTGGCATCGTTTGCATCGCCGCCGCCAACGCGGGCGCTACCAGCCAGGATCTGAAGACGGGCTTTTTGGTGGGAGCCACTCCGCGCTACCAGCAGATCGGCCTGATGATCGGCGCGATCGCCTCCTCGTTGGTCATCGGTCTGACCGTCAAAGTGCTGGACAATCCCACGATCGATGCCGCGACAGGTCTGGTGCAACACGCGATCGGCTCGGAAAGGTACCCCGCCCCCCAGGGCACGCTGATGGCGACCCTGATCAAGGGACTTCTGGCGCGCAACCTGGACTGGCAGTTCGTCCTGGTCGGCGTCTTCCTCGCGATCACCATCGAGCTGTGCGGCGTTTCGCCGCTCTCCTTCGCAGTGGGCGCTTATCTTCCGCTCTCCACCACGCTTCCCATCTTCGTGGGCGGCGCGATCAAGGGAGTCGTCGATCGAAGAATGGGGAAGAAGGCTGCGGCCGGACATTCAGATGAGCTGGGCGCGGGAAGCCTGTTCTCCACCGGATTGGTCGCGGGTGGAACGATTGCGGGAGTCGTGGTGGCGATGCTCTCGGTGAACGATGACGTGCGGAAAAAATTGGAGGGGCTGGATCTGACGCCCGGGCTCACTTCGGCGCTGGGGAGCGGCGGCTACCAGTTGCTGGGCGTGGCGTGCTTTACGGCGATGGGACTGGTGCTCTATCGCGTTGCCCAGCGAGCTATTTGAGAGGTCTGCTACTTTCCTCGCAGTATCTCCAGCGCGCGCCGGAAGTCGGGCGGAATCGGTGCCTCGAAGGTGAGCGGAGCGCCCGTGCTGGGCTGCTGGAAGCGCAGCTTCCAGGCGTGAAGCGCTTGTCGCCCCAGCTCCCGCTGGGCGAGCTGAGCGGTCTTCGTCCCGCGGCGCGAGCCCCCGTACAACCCGTCTCCGAGAATGGGATGGCCGGACTCGGCGAGGTGAACGCGGATCTGATGCGTCCGCCCGGTCTGGATATCCACCTGCAGCAGCGATGCGCCGTCGAAGCGCTCGCGAACTTCGAACTCGGTTACCGCGCGCTTTCCCTCGCTCACCCTGCTGGTGAAACGTTTTCGGTGCCGCGGGTGACGTCCGAATAGCGTCTCCAGGCTGGCCCTCGGTGGCGGATGCCCATGCACCAACGCCAGGTACGTCTTCTTCACGGACCGGGACTTGAACTGCTGTTGCAAGGCGGCCAGCGCCGACGAGCTCTTGGCCACCACCATGCACCCGGATGTGTTCTTGTCCAACCGGTGGACGATGCCCGGGCGAAGCTCGCCTCCGACGCCAGTCAGGTCCGCGATGTGGTGCAGGAGGGCGTTGACCAGCGTCCTCTCGGCGTGGCCAGCGGCGGGATGGACCACCATCCCCGCGGGCTTGTCCAACACCACCACGTCCGCGTCCTGATACATGACGGTGAGCGGAAGATCTTGCGCCACCGCCGCGACGGGCCGCGCGGGCGGCACCTCGAGCTCCACCAGCTCGCCGCCTTTCAGCCTCCGCGAGGGCTTCGACGCACCTGCGTCCACGCGCACTAGACCCGAATCGATCAGGTCCTTGATGCGCGCGCGGGTCAGGTCGGAGAACACCTTCGCCAGGTGCTGATCCAGCCGCTCGCCTCGAGCATCGACGGGGACCCGATGCGCTCGCGCGTCCGCGGCTACCAAATCTTGGACTTGATGTGCGCCTTGGAGCGAACCACGATGTCGACCACGGCGCGATCGAAGAAATTTGTGGCGGCGTACAGCTCGGAGCTTACCCGGCTCTTGTAGAGCTCGCGCCCCTCGGCGAGCTCGTCCTTGAGCACCTCGAAGAGATTGTCCTGCTCGATCCCCTTGATGATCTTCTGCTCGTTGTAGAGCGAGATATCAGACGCAATGGCCCGGGCGAGCCGCTGAGCTTTGACTTTTTCTTCGTCAGTCATCCGCCAACCTTTGTAGGGCGATGGCCCAAGTGAGTCAACTTCCGCTCGGAGGCGAAGGAAGGTCGTTTCTCGAGGAGTGTTGAATCATCTCACCGCTCCTTCTCCTCCCGTGCCTCGGTCGCCACAGCGATGTAGCTGCGCGCCACCCGCACCGGGTCCAGCTTCAGCTCGCGAGCCAGGTTCATCAGGATGCCGCGAAGATAGACGGTCGCCGGCAGCGCTCCGTACCGATCGGCTTCGATGTTTTCCAGGTGCTTCACGGGAACGCGAGTTCGCTCGCTGACCTCCTGGAGCGCCAGGCCGCGGCTCTCGCGCACCTGCCTCAGCAGCTCGCCATTGAAATCGGCGTCGGCCGCAATCTCCAGCGGCCTGCGCGACTGCTGCACCCGTGCCGAAACCAGCGCCAGCGCAGCTTCCGCGCTCGCAATGGCTGATTCCTCGGCCAGCATCGGAGCATTCTCCAGGTCACCGCGCGGCGGCCGCAGATTGGGTGGCGCCCGCCGAGGGTCCCAAGCTCCGTTTTCCTTGAACCCGTCCGCTTTGGTGGGGCGCGGTAGGTAGGAAACCGAGGGATGCGGCGGCGCCGGACGCGAGCCGCTCGAGCGCAGGATGATGTCTGGCATCGAGAGCTGTGCCGGTTCACCAAGTCGATCCTGTTCGGATCGCTCGCCACGGACGGGCCGCAGCGAGCGATCGTATTCGAGCCGAAGCTCCGGGTCGGTGAGAAATTCCACCGCTTCCCGCAACAGCTCGCGAAGCTTGAGCAGATCGTCGGCCTGTGCCAGCTGATATCTCCCCAGGCACGCGGCATCGTCCAGCTCGCAGGCGCGTTCGTACGCCAGACGAATCTCGTCCGCGGACGCGTTGACGGGCAAATCCAACAGTTCGTAGTAGGTCCGTTGCTGATACGACTTCATCTAGATGGTCAAAAGCGAGTCACTCGTCGAGCAGCTCGACGTTCCAGTACGAAGCCTCCGCCAGAGTGAGGAAAGGCAACCACTCTCGGTAGGTCACGCGCTTGGCGGCTCCTCGGAAGAATGGCGTCCAGCGAGGGCGCACCGGTTTTTTCAGAAGCTTCATGCTCGCCTGATCCGGGGTCCGCCCACCCTTCTTCAGGTTGCAGGGGACGCATGAGCAAACAACGTTCTCCCAGCTGGTCTTCCCGCCTTGAGATCGTGGAAGCACGTGGTCCAGGTTCAGCTCACTTCGCGCCAACTTCTTGCCGCAGTACTGGCAAGTATCGCCGTCGCGCGCGTAGATGTTCAGGCGAGAGAAGCGCACCCTGCCCTTGGGCAGGTGCTCGTAGGCAGACAATACCACGACGCGGGGCACGCGAATGCGCCGGTCGATGGTGGAGACGAAGTCATGCTCTGCAGCGCTGAGCTCGGCCCAGTCGGCGAACTCGTAGAGCTTGTACTGGTTGTCGATCGCCTTGGCCACGCCCTGGTATAGAAGCGAGAACGCCCGCTTGACCGAGGTGACGTGAACCGGCTGGTAGAGGCGGTTCAGAACCAGGACGTTGGTGTTTAGCATCGCCATATAACCTTACGTCGCTGAAGCGACCCCCTCCGCGACCAATTCCAAATCCTCGTCCTCCAGGCAACGCACATCGAGAACTACACGGTTCTCAGACACTCGCGCAATGATCGGCGGCTCGGCGCCGCGCAGCTTTTCCTGGAGCGAGAGCGGCGATGGCCAGCTGATCGCGCAGACGTACGAGATCGGAGAAGAAAGCGGCATCGCGCCCCCGCCCACCTGACCGACGGCGCGCTCCACCGCGCACGGGACGCCGGCACCTCGGAGAAGACCCTCCAGACGCTCGGCCTTGGCTCGCAGGTCGGCGGCGGATTGATTGAGGAGACGGCGAGCTGGAATCTCATCCGCTCGACCGTCGCGATACAGCTCCAGCGTCGCCTCCAGGGCAGCCACGGTCATCTTGTCCACTCGGACGGCGCGGTTCAGCGGGTGCGATTTGATCCGCGCGGTCAGATCCGATCGCCCCACGATGATCCCGGCTTGGGGCCCTCCCAGCAGCTTGTCTCCAGAGAACGCCACCAGGTCTACGCCTGCAGCGATGGTTGCGGCGACGGTGGGCTCGGGCGTGAGTCCCTCGGCCGTCACCGGCAGGAGCGCCCCCGATCCGAGGTCCTCGAATACCGGAATGCTGGCGCGCTTTCCCAACGCCGCCAGGTCTTCAGCCGCCACCTCCTCGGTAAATCCCACCAGGGCGAAATTGGACTTATGGACCTTCACCAGAAGCGCGGTGCTGGACGAGATCGCGGACTCGTAGTCCGACAGCCGGGTCCTGTTGGTCGTTCCCACCTCGACCAGCTTCGCGCCCGATTGCCGCATCACGTCGGGGATCCGGAAGCCTCCACCGATTTCGACCAGCTCGCCTCGCGAGACGAGCACCTCTCGCCCCTGCGCCAGCGCGCAGAGAACGAGCAGGACCGCGGCGGCATTGTTGTTCACCACCAGGGCATCCTCGGCGCCGGTCAAATCGCGCAGCAGACCGACCACGGGCGCGTATCGGCTTCCGCGCTCGCCTTCGTCAAGATCGTATTCGAGATTGGAATAGGAGGCGGCGATGACGCGGGCGCGTTCCGCCGCGCTCTCCGCGAGCGGCGCGCGGCCGAGATTGGTGTGCAGCACGACACCCGTCGCATTGAGAACGCGGCGCAGCCCGGGAGTGGTCAGCTGCTTCAAAGCGTTGACCACGTCGGCTTCCTCGAGCCCCCCGTCCTCTCCGCGCAGCAATCGCGCGCGAACGCGATCGACGGCGAGCCGGAGCGCAGCAACCTTTCGCGCGCGCGGATGGGGCGACAGCAGGGGCGCCAGCGACGGATGCGCAAGGAGGCTGTCAATCGATGGGAGCGAGCGCAAGCTAGCGTTTTTTCTCGCGTCTTCCATGAGTGCTTCGCCCACCGTCAAAGTGTACGCAGTCTTGAACGGGTCTGCCTAGACATACCGCCTGCGCGCCCGGGCCCGCGGTGCGAGCCGAGGTGACGCCCACCTTACCATGGCTCCGACCGGCTTACCGCCTCGGGCGGCACTTCGCGGGCGTAGAGAAGATGGTACGTGTTGTAGGACCTGAGCACGCGCTTCACATAGCCGCGGGTTTCGGCAAATGGGATCTCCTCGATCCATTCATCCAGCTCGAGGTGGCTGCGCGCCGCGTTCCACCGGTTGACCATCTCGGCGCCGGCATTGTACGCCGCGAGCGCATGGGCCTTGCTGCCCTGGAATCTCTTGAGCAGCAAGCCCAGGTACCACGATCCGAGGCGAAGATTTTGATCCGGCTCGAGCAAGGACTCCTGGGTCACTCCGGAAATTTTCAGCGGGCGAGCGAGGGTGCGCGCCGTGGAGAGCATCAACTGGCTCAGGCCGAGCGCGCCCGCCCAGGACAGTGCCCTGGGATCGAGCGCGCTCTCCTCGCGAATCAGCGCCTGCAGCAAGTACGGATCCACGTTGGCGGCGCGACAGTGCTTCTCGACCAGCTCGTGAAAAGCATTCGGGTACGCTACCTGCCAGAGCAGGTGATTCTCCGAATGGATGGGACCCGATAGATCTCGACGAAGCGAGACGCGAGCCACCGCGTGGGCCGAGCGGGAGTCCCCCGCCGCATAGAGAAGATGGACCAGCAGACGCAGAGCATCCCGCGAGAGCGGCACCCGATTCACCGCCAGGACTTCGCCCGAAACAGCGTCGGGAAAGCCGAGCCGGAACAGCTCCACGCCCGCCAAGAAGTGCCGATCATCGCCCAACGGGCCCGCGAACATCGGCCAGGGGGATGCCAGGTCGGCGGAGAGCTGCAGCTGCTGCAGGACCTTCTCCGCTTTGTCCTTGGCGAGTCGACTCAGCCGCACTCGAGCCAGCAAGCCATAGTAGGTCGTCGGGTGTTCAGCGAAGAGTTGGGAAAGGACCTCTGCCGCCTGCCCGCGCTCACCTCGCGCCTCCAGCAGGCGCGCGCGCCAGTAGCGGGCGCGCTCGACCTCATAGCTCTCTTCCGCCCTGATGAATCGGGCTTCAATCCGATCGAGCAGACGCAACGCGGTGTCGACGGCGCCGCGGCTGCGTTGGATCCAGAAGGACTTGAAGAGCGCCTCCGCAGCGAAATCCCCATCGGGATACCGCTCTGCGATTTGACCCAGCCGTTCCAGCGCTCGATCCACGTTTCCATTTTTCAGGTGCAAGTCCGCTGCGTAGAACAGCGCATCGTCCGCGAACGAGTGGTTCGGAAATTCCCGAGCGAGGAGCTCGTAGGTATCCGCGCCATGCGCGGGATCGGAGATCGACCGCGACGAGCCGAGCACGTACATCGCCCTGGCCCTCAAGTCGGGATCCTTGCACTTCTGCACCACGGGGGTGATGGCGCGGATCGCTTGGGCGTGCTGGCGCTCCTTGCGCAGCGCCTTGCCGTAGGCGAAGTACGCTCGGCAGGCGAGCGCGTCGGGCAGCCGGAGCTTGGAGAGCAGCGGCTGGAGCAAGGCAACACCGCGGCGATTTCGGTGAGCTTCGATCAGCTGCTCGGAGCGGACAAGCTGGATCTCGAGGGGAATGGTCACTCCTTTGAGCCGCTTTTCGGCCTGCGTCGCAAGGGGCGAAAGCGGGTGCGTAGACCAGAGTCGGATCAGCGCCTGCCGCTCGGCGGCCAGACTCTTCCTCTCGCGCAACAAGTCGGCCAGCGCGATCAGCGCCTCGGCGCCGGGATCGCGTCCCCAGGCGGGCGGGGCCAGGTCCGCAAGCGAGGCGAGGGCCGCGATTGCTCCTGGTACATCCCCTTTGCGGCGAAGCACGCGAGACAGCCCCAGCCTCGCATCGCCGTACAGCCGGGAGCCGCTCGGCACGGCGGCGAAGCGATCCGCGGCGACGTCCCATTGATGCAGCTCTTCGTAGGCGATTCCAGCGTGGACCAGACACCGATCGGACAAGACTGGATAGTCGCGAGCGAGGGCGGACATCTCCTCGGCCGCTGGAAAGTAGGCCTCGGCCCGCAGCGCGCTCAGCGCGCGCAGATAGCGCGTGGGAAGCGATTGGCCCTGATTCTCGAGCAACTGGCGCGCCTGCGCGAAGCGTCCCTTGTCGAACTCGGCCTTCGCTTCGGCCAGGATGCCGCCGCTGAAGTATGGCGCGATATCGGCAGCGTCGAACCTGCGGCCGGGCGGTACCGAAGGGGCGAGCGGCTGCGCGCTGGGGAATGCCGGGTTTGCGACGCCAATGAAACCCGGCGGCAGCTGGATCTTCTCGGCATCAGGGGGCGGGCTGAGCTGCGCCTCTGGCGGCGCATTCTCTACCCGCGCTTGCGGAGCAGGGTGAGCCTCCTTCTCAACGGTTGCAGTGTCGCCCGGGGGCTCGGGGCGCGGGGGCGGGTCGGGGGAGGCGGCCATCAGCAAGACACAGCCAAGCAGCAGCACGCCGCGCATCCCCATTAGACTAGGCGAAGGATAGAATCTGACGCCACTGATGGATATCCGCACTCAGAGTACCCTATTGGCGGCAATCGTAGGCCTGGCGCTGGGCCTGTCCATGTTGCTGCGCGCCGGGCGGGCTCGAGTGCTCACGCTGTATTCGGTCTTCGCACTCACCGTCGGCGGCTATTATCTGGCCCAGTTCTTCCGAAGTCTGCTCTTCGCTTCCACGCAATTCCCCTGGTCCGCGCGGGTGGCCTCCGGCGCGACGCTGGTACTGGGGGCGCTTGTTCCCTCTGCCGCTCTGGGTTTCTTTCTCGAGTTTCTCGGCGTTCGGCCCATCGCTTATCGCTATGGGCGGCCGATCGCGCTGTTGTCCGCGATTTTCGGCGTCGCGGTCGGGCTGACGCCGCTGGCCAACAACTTCTGGGCGAGATTCTTCCTCGCGCTCTGGGTATTCGGAGCGCTGTCCGCCTCCGTCTCCCTGCTGGCCTATCGAATGCGCCAGAGCGATTCGCCGATCGAGCGGGCTCGCCTGGCCTACCTGGCGATGGGGGCAGGCGCGTCGCTCTTCTTCGCCGCCCTCGACTTCCTGGTCTACTTCCACATCCCCTTCCCGACGCTCGGTCCCGTCGTCTCGACGCTCTACTTGTTCTTGCTCGCTCAAACCCTGCTGCGGCTCCGGTTGATGGACCTTCATGAGCTGCTCGGAAAAGTCGCATCGCAAACGGTGCTCGCGGCCATCCTGGCCGCCTTGTTCGCCACCCTCACGGTCTGGGTGGAGGGAAACACCTCGCTGTTTCTGTTCAACACGGTGGTGGGAGCGTTCGTGATGATCATCCTGCTCGAACCGCTTCGCGCGAAGGTCGAGCAGCGGGTGGTGGCCATCTTCTTCCGGGAGCGCTTCGAGCTGTTGCGCAGCCTGTCCAACCTTCGCACGCGGATGGCCAACGTGATCGACGTGGCGGAGTTGGCGGCGTTGGTGCTCGATGCCTTCAACGAGACGCGGCGGGTCACGCACGCATCCATCTACCTGCTCGCCGAGGACAGGCCCGGGTATCGCTTGCTGGACAACCGGGGGCCGCAGCCGATCGCGTTCCTGGACACGGCGGCCGCCCGCGGATTGCTTTACGCCGCGGCCGAGGGTCAAAAGGCGCTGCTGCTGGAAAACATCGAGCGCCGGATCGCCGAAATGCGAAGCCGGCCACCGGACCGCCGCCGCGCTCGCGACGAGCTGAAGAGACTCAACGACATGCGAGGCGCGCTGACTCAGATGAAGGCCGGCATCAGCGTGCCGCTGGTGGGCAACGATCGGGTGATCGGGTTCTTCAATCTCTGGGACGAGCGGGTCCCCGAAGCCTACGCTTCCGACGAAATCGCGCTGATCCTGGAGATCGCCGAGCGGCTTTCCACGGTGATCGAGAACTCCAAGCTCTACGAGAAAATGCGGGAGCGGGACCGGCTCGCGGCGCTCGGCGAGATGGCGGCCGGCCTGGCGCACGAGATCCGCAATCCGCTGGGGGCGATCAAGGGAGCAGCTCAATGTCTGGATCCCCAGAGGCTTCCTGGAGAAGACGGCGAGTTCCTGGAGGTGATCGTCGAAGAGGTGAACCGGCTCAACGGGGTGGTGACCGCGTTCCTCGACTACGCCCGGCCCTTGAAACAAAACTTCGGGCCCACCGACATCAATGAGGTCGTCACTCGGACTATTCGCCTCATTCAAAACGACATACCTCCCCAAATCGAGCTCAAGCTGGAGCTGCGCGAGGGGCTCGGAAATATCGAGGCCGATGCCGAGCAGCTCAAGCAGGTGCTGATCAATCTGGTCCAAAACGCGCTCGAGGCAATCGGACCGGCTGCCGGCCAAATCTCGATCCGAACCTCGCGGCCGGAGCGATTCAGCGATTTTCGCGTGTCGGAGACGGTGGAGGTGCACGTCACAGACACCGGAGCCGGGATTCCGTCGGACCAGCAGCTTCACATCTTCGTTCCCTTCTTCACCACCAAGCAGAAAGGCACCGGGCTTGGACTCGCGATCTGTCAGCGAATCGTGAAAAACCACGGCGGCTCGATCTCGGTGCAGAGCCGGGTTGGCGAAGGCTCGACGTTCGTCATCCGTCTGCCCGCCTTGACCAGCGAAGCTCCGGAGCCGGTGGTGCCTCCTGACGGGACGCCCATGCCGGTCAGCGCGCCTGTCGCTGAGCCGCAATCCGCGGATGAACAAAGAGCGAGTGCCGCCGGGCCGGGGCCCGAAACCGACCATAGGCTTCGGCGGGACAGGAAGAAGCGGCGCGCGGCCGCTCCCTGACTGGTCTGGCCACCTTTTCCTACCTGTTCGGGCTTGCAGATTATGGATCATTTTGATTTTACAGGACTATTTATTCTGGGTAGCAAGAAACGCTGCCGAAATGAAGTTTTGGCTAGACTCGGCGGCGACCAAACTCATGCTTCCAGCTTCTCCCATTCTGTTCCGCGAAAAGAGCACCGGCGACGTTCGCGACTCCGGCGAGGGCGCGCTTCCCCCGGCAAGCCAAGCGCTGCTCGAAGCGCGAATCAAGGACCTCAAGCTCCATCTTTCCGGCACGCCGTTGGAGAAGTACATCCACCAGCTCTACGACGAGCTGGAAGCCAAGGGCATCTCGCTGCGTCCCCAGTGCTACCTGTCCGACCAATGGGGCTGCCCGTCCGGCGTTCCGGTGATCGGCATCCCCTTCTACTTGGCCGACCCGAACCTGTACTCCATCGAAGCGGAGCTGGGCGCGGGCGCGGAGTCCGAACGAGAGATTCTCATCTACCTACGCCACGAAGCGGGCCACTGCTTCAACTACGCCTTCAAGCTTTACGAGACTGAGACCTGGCGCAAGCTCTTCGGTGATTACTCCAAGCCGTACAAGGAGGAGTACAAGCCGCAGCCTTTCTCGCGCAAGTACGTGGTCAACATCTCTGGCTGGTACGCCCAGAAGCATCCAGATGAGGACTTCGCAGAGACGTTTGCGGTTTGGCTCACTCCGGGGTCGGACTGGCAGCGGCGCTACGCCGGCTGGGGTGCGCTCAAAAAGTTGCAGTACGTGGAGAGCACGGTTGAGCGAATGGGCCGAAGCAACCCCGTGGTGCAGCTGGACTCCAAGGACATGGCGGTGGACGAGATGGAAGGCACCGTGCTGGACCACTACCGGCAGCGCAATCTGGCCGAAAAGATGGACCTGCAGCTTCGCGAGCAGCTGGATCAGGACCTCTACGATCTCTTCGAGCCCGCGGGCGCCGCGCCAGCCAAAGCGGAGACGCTGGTCCGCGCCGAGCGCCAGTCGCTGATCCAGGCGGTGACCCATTACTCGGGCGTGAGCAGGGCTGTCGTCCGCTCCGTTGTCGACCACCTGGTGGAGCGCACCGCAGCGCTGGCCCTCTCCGTCCACCTGGACAAGACCCGCGAATACCTGACGCGCTTGACGTCGCTGGTGACTGCGCTGGCGATGAACTATCTCTACACGGATCGCTTCTTCGAGGTGGAGTAAGCGGCGCGGCGTGACGCGGGCGCCGCGCTGGACTATTTTTGTACTCATGGTGTTTCCACCGCTGAAGTTCGCCGTACTGCACTATCAACCAGGCGGCGAACCGGTCGATCCAGTCGTCACCAACATTCAAGAGTCCCTGCAGGAGCTCGGTCACAGCTCGGTCACGATCGGCGTGCATGATCGCGTCTTCGATATCCTCACCGCGATCGAGGAATCGGAATGCGATCTGGTGTTCAACGTCTGCGAGACCTTCGCGGACGACTATCGCATGGAAGTGAACGTCGCCGCGCTGATGGAGATGGCGAGGGTGAGGTACACCGGCTCCGGCACCGCCGGACTGCTGCTCGCCCAGGACAAGATACTCACCAAACAGCTGCTGCAGTACCACGAGGTGAAAACGCCCAACTTCGCCACCTTTGACGGCGAGACATTCGAAACCCACGGCCGGCTCACCTTTCCGCTGATCGTGAAGCCGGCCAAGTCGGACGCTTCGCTGGGGATCGGCCAGCGCTCGGTGGTGCACAACTGGGACGAGCTCACCAAGCGGGTTCGCGAGATCCGCAAGGAGTTCCAGGACGAGGCGCTGGCGGAGGAGTTTGTCGAGGGACGGGAGATCTACGTGGGCGTGCTCGGGGATGCGACGCGGCCGGAGATTCTGCCCTTCGTCGAGCTGGACTTTGGGAACTGGGATGTCAGCCAGCCGAGAATTTCCGATCGCGAGGTGAAATTCGGCCCGGAGACCGAGGGCTCGCCCAGGCTGGTGATGGCCCGCGACATCTCCGACGACCTGCGCGCTCGCGTGGAGCGCTCCGCTCTTCTGGCCTTCCGCGCCCTCAAGCTCCGCGATTACGCCCGGGTTGATTTTCGGATCTCGGCCCAGACCGGCGAGCCGTACATCCTCGAGGTAAACCCCAATCCGTATCTGGAGAAGCAGAGCGAGCTGGCGATAGCAGCCAGGGACCGTGGGATGACCTATACCCAGCTGCTGGGCCGGATAGTAGAGTCCGCTGCCGCGCGCTATCGCATCCCGAAGAAGCCTCCCGCACCCGCGGTGGACGCTGTCAAGCCGGCAGAGCCTGCAGGGTCCGCGGCAATCCCTGAACCTGGACACTGATCCGACCGCGACGGGTTGTGCTATGGCGCTGCGATGCCTCGGTCACCTCCGTGGCGATTTTCGGCGTCGAGCACCGTGCGCGGCATCTACGTCCTGCGCTACTTCCTGTTCTCCGGCGGGCTGGCGATCGCTGGCGCGCTGCTGGAGCGTGCGGCTTTGGGCACGGATCGCGCTTTGGTTGGTTTCGTGATCGGATTCGCAGCGGGTCTGATCGTCTTTCGCGGACAAGTTCGCGCCCTGTGGTGGCCCACTCTCGCGGTCAGTCGAGAGGCCGTGTATCTGATCCGCCGGAAGAGGGCGACGATCATACCGTGGGACTCGATTGCGGGCGTGCTCGACGACGGCCGCTTCATCGCCCTCCAGCTTCAATCGCGTCTTGCTCTGCCGGATGGCTCCCCGGTGGAACAGGTCAAGCTTGAAACGAGAAAGCTCGGCACCTCGCACGCCGCTCTTCTGAATGCGCTGCAACTCTACGCCAAAGGGCGCGCGTCGCGAATGGACCTGCCCGATGACGCGCACCTGCGTCAATTACTGGCCATACCGCCCTAACGAGGAGCGCTCTTCTCCTGACGGGCCATCTTTTCGACGATTGTCCGCTCGAGCGATTGGACGACCTCGGAGATGGGCACCAGCGAGGAGTCAAGCTGGATGGCGTCGTCCGCCGGCTTCAGCGGAGCCCATTGGCGAGAGATGTCGTCGTGATCTCTCTTCGTCTGATCCGCGAGCACCTCGCTCAGGCTGCTGTCCACGCCCTTTTGGAACAGCTCTTCGTACCGCCGTCGGGCCCGGACGTCCGCCGAGGCCTTCAAGAAGAATTTCACGTCCGCGTCTGGAAAGACGACAGTTCCAATGTCCCGTCCCTCGAGGATGGCGCCCTTCTCGGACGCCAAGGCGAGCCGCCGTTGCAAGGGTAGCAAGCCCTCCCGGACGCGACGCAGGCTCGAGATGCGCGAGGCCAGCATCGAGATTTCGGGCGTGCGAATCTCCGCGGAGACGTCCTCGCCGCCGAGCAACACCCTGTTCTCATCCCCCATGACCTTGAAGGTCACCTGCATCCGGTCGAGGAGGTCAGCCAGTGCCGCATCATCTTCCGCCTGGACTCCCTCGCGGCGAGCGACCAGCGCCGCGCAGCGGTAGATGGCCCCCGTGTCCACCAGCGAAAACCCCAGCCTGCGGGCGAGGAGTCTGGAGACGGTGGACTTACCCGCCCCAGCCGGCCCGTCAATGGCCACGATGAACGGACGTCGCCTCACCGGAGCAGCTCCTGCAGCGCGGCGATCAACTTTTCGTTGTGCGCTCGAAGGCCCACGGAAATCCGCAGCGCGTTGGGAAAACCATACGCCGGAATGGGTCGCGTGATAATCCCGCGCCGCAAGAGCTGTTCGTAAATCGGCTCCGCCGGCCGTCCGAAGTCCGCGAACACGAAATTGGCGAAGCTGGTTGGAACCTGAACGCTCAACTTTCGCAGCTCCTCCTCGAGGTAGCGAAGACCCCGATGCGTAGTCTCGCGGGTGGTGCGCACGTGTTCGACGTCGTCCAAGGCAGCCAATCCCGCCGCCTGTGAGAGCGAAGTCAGATTGAACGGCATGCGGGTGCGGTGCAAATAGCCGGCGAGCTGCGACTGCATGATTCCGTACCCGAGCCTAATTCCCGCCAGGCCATAGATCTTGCTGTAGGTCCTGAGGACGACGAGGTTGGGCATGCGCCGGAAGTAGTCCATCCCGTTCGGGTAGTCCGGCCAATCCACGTACTCGAAATACGCTTCATCGAGCACCACGAAGCACTCGGATGGAACGCGCGCCAGAAATGCTTCCAGCTCCTTGCGGCTGAACGCCGTTCCGGTCGGGTTGTCCGGATTGGCCAGAAAGACGATCCGCGTGCGGGATGAAATCCGCTCCGCCATCGCCTCGAGGTCGTATCGATACCCCGGGCCCATCGGGACCTCGAAGAATCGACGGCCGTGCGCCTGCAGCGCTACCTTGTACATCAAGAAGGATCCCTTGCAGATGATCGCCTCGTCCTGCGGAGTGGTGAAGGTCCGGACCATCAGCTCGATGATCTCGTTGGAGCCGTTACCGACGAACACCTCGTCCGGCTCCACGCCCAAGAAAGCGGAGAGCTTCTGGATCAGATAGTAGCTCGAGCCGTCCGGGTAGAGGTGCACCTTGCGCGCGGCCGCTTCAATCGCATCGATCGCCAGCGGCGATGGACCCAGCGGGTTTTCATTGGACGCCAGCTTGATCGCGCCGGTGATGCCGTACTCGCGCTCGGTTTCCTCGATGGGCTTGCCCGGCACGTACGGTTTGAGCGTCTCGATATACGGGGCCACCAGAGGTCGCATGGGTTGTCCGGTCCGGCTCACTTGCCTGAAAAGACTCCGAGCGCCCTGAATTTTCGGTAGCGGTCCTCGATCAGCGCATCGGCGCTCATTCCGCGAAGCTGAGCCAGATGTTTCCTCACCGCGCGGCCGACTTGCTCCGCGGCTCGCGCCGGATCGCGGTGCGCACCGCCGGGAGGCTCGGGAATGATCTCGTCCACGACTTTGAACCCCATTAGATCCCTCGCGGTCAGCTTGAGCGACTCCGCCGCCTTCTCCGCCTGCCCCGGATCCCGATAGAGGATGGAAGAGCAGGCTTCGGGGCTGATCACCGAGTAGATGCTGTTCTCCATCATCAGCACCCGGTTTCCCACGCCGATGGCGAGCGCCCCGCCGGATCCACCTTCGCCGATCACGGTGGAGACGATCGGCGTGCTCAGCTGGCTCATCACCTCCAGATTCTCGGCGATGGCTTGCGCCTGTCCACGCTCCTCGGCGCCGATTCCGGGATAGGCGCCGGGCGTATCCACGAAGGTGAGCACCGGGCGCTGAAACCGCTCCGCCAGCTGCATCAGACGCCGCGCCTTGCGGTACCCTTCTGGCCGCGGCATGCCGAAGTTGCGGATCATGTTCTCCTTGGTGTTCCGCCCTTTCTGATGCCCAATCAGCATCACGGGCCGACCGTCCAATCGCGCGAAGCCACCGACCACCGAGGGGTCCTCGGCGAAGCAACGGTCGCCGGACATCTCCGCGAAGTCGGTGAACAGCTGCTCGACGTAATCGAGGAAGTATGGGCGGGCGCTGTGCCGGGACAGCTGGACGATTTGCCAGCGGCTGAGGTCGCTGAAGATCTCGGCCTGAAGTCTCTTGGCCTTCTTCTCCAGCTTCGAGATCTCAGCCGAGAAATCCATTCTGCCGTTCGACGAGAGGCTCTTCAGCTCCTCGATCTTCTTCTCCAGCTCGAGAAGCGGCCGCTCGAATTCGAGCGCGTGCCCGGTGCCTGTCGCCATGCAGGCGAGCACTAGCATTCGAACCCCGGGCTTTCAACGCGGGCGATGAATTAGGCTGCCTTGATCTTGGCAGGTGCGGAGAGCGCGTACCAAGAGGTGCGGAAGGCCTTCAGCTCGCGCAGGCCCGCGGGATGGCGCCCGAGCGCAGGTGCCACCGTCACCGGCAACCCAAGCTTCTTCTCCAGAGTCTTGGCCGCCATCAGCTCCAGTTTGCGGCGGTTCTCGCACTTGGCGCAGGTGGACTTCGGAAGCACCCGGTTGACCAGCACCCGTTCCACGGCGAGCTTGCGCCCCTTGAGGAATTCAACCAGCCGTTCGGTCTTGGGAATGGCCAAATCCTCCCCGCGGGTCACCACCACGAAGCGCGCCTCGTTGGGGGTGCCGAGCGCCTCCTCGAAGCGCTTCACGTGCTTCAGCAGAGCGGAGATCTCGTCCGCCAGCTCACCGGTCCCGCGCGCGCGGTATTTGACCAGGATGCCGAGCAGGGCGGTGAGCCAGGTCCGAGCGATGTCCGCCAGCTCTACCAGGCGAACCGAATCGCAGGCTGGGCTGGGATCCACCACGATCCGCTTGAAACGCTCTTGCACCACCGCGTCGGTCAGCGTGCTGAGCGCGGCGAGCTCATCGATTCCCGCCGGCGCTCCGTCCAGCAGGTTCCTCAGCAGATCCCGGTCCAAAGTCGGCTCCGGCTTGGAGTCGCCATTGAAAATCAGCTCCGCCTTGTCCTTGAGCCGCTTGCGCAGCCCACCGAACCAGGCGGGGACATCCAGCTCACGCGCATAGAGTCCCTTGGTGCCCTTCACCTGAGTCTCGGTATCCGTCAGCCTGCTCTGCAGGACGTCGGAGAGGGAATGCGCCGGATCGGTGGAGATCAGAAGCACCGGCCCCTCTTTCTCCGTGAGGGTGACGGCGGCCGCGGCGGCGCACGAGCTCTTGCCCACGCCCCCTTGGCCGACAAAGAAGATCAGCCGCGTCGGCGGGAGTGGCGGCGCCGCGATCGGAGGCATCGAGGGCGCGCGCACCAGCGCCGGCGGACCTTCCGCCAGCGCGAACTCCAACGACTTGGTCTCTTTCGCGGAGAGCCAATCGCTGGCCAAGTTCGAGAGAACCTCGGCGCCGCGCGGAGCGATCTCGCGACGCGCCACCAACTGGACGGGAACGTTTTTGTCAAGCTGCTGGAACTTGCGCACGTGAGGCGCCTGCAGGCCTCGGCGCCCCTGACAAGCGGGACATCCAGTGCCGTCTTCGACCTGATTGACGGTGATCTCCGCGATCGGGGCGCCGCGTTCCCGCAGTGCGGAAAAATAGGACCGGGTCTGCGCCTCGGCGACCGGCTCGGCCAACGTGATCAGGTGGAAGGAAGTCCTGGACGCGTCCTTGAGCAGCGCCACGAGCCGGTCCAACCTCGACGCCAGCTCGTCGAGCGCGGTGGAGGGAGAACCGATCTTTTTCGCGCGCGCTCCCTTCTCGCCGCCCTTCACCAAGGCGATGTATTTTCGCAGGCTCACCGGTGCATCCCACAAGCGAAGCGCGTGGCTGGTCGGCGGCAGATCGATCACCGCTCGGTCGAACGCCTTCTCTTCAACCCAGTCCATGAGTTGGACCAAGGCAGCCAGCTCATGGGCGTCGAACAGTGACAGGTCCAGCAGCTTTCGCTCGTCGTCCTCGTTGAGAATCGCTCCCTTGGCTGCGGCTTGCTCGAGCGCCGGACGGTACTTCGCCAAGAAGGGCTCGAGCACCGCGGCGCGATCCAGCTCCGCCGCAAACAACCCTCCCCCGCCTTTGCCGGCCACCTTGGAGGGTTTCCCCGCGAGTCTTCTCTTGAACAGGTCCGACAGGGATTTCACCGAGTCGGGTGACACCAGCAGGATCTTCTCCTCTGGCAGTCTCTCGCAAAGACTGAGCGCAAACGCAGACGCAAGCGTGCTCTTGCCTGCACCTCCTTTACCGCCGAAAAAGTGGAGAATTCGTGCATCGCTCATTGCTCCAGCCTTCCTTGACGCCCATCCCTGATTGAGGCAGCCTCCCCGTGATTCGGGTGCGGAATAGGGTACTCCCCTATGGGGAAGAACCCTACTTTAACGGGGGCCGAAGAGTCCCTCTAGCCGGGGGGGCCAGTCAAGAAGGGGGCGCCGCTTTTCACATTTTGTGACCGACTCCCGCGGGGTTCACCGCACCCGGGGCGGTCGACATCGAGCCTCCAGTGGCGGCCAAAGCGGCTTCTCGCTCGGCCTTCGACTCTGCCGCATAGCGATTGAGCTTGTTGTAGAGAGTCTTCTCGCTGACGCCTAAAATCTCAGCCGTACGCGCCTTATTCCCGCCGTTTCGCTGCAGCATCCCGAGGATGTACTCCTTCTCGACCAGATCCAGGGGCAGCCCATAAGGTAACCGAAAGGTTTGCCGCTCCGGTCCCTTGCCGGACATGTCCGGCGGCAATTGCTCACGCTGGATGAGATCTCCATCGCAGAGGATCACCGCGCGCTCGACGGCATTGCGCAGCTCGCGGATGTTGCCCGGCCAATCGTAGTTCTTGAGCACATCGAGGGCCTCGGGATGCATGCCGGTGATCCGCTTCCCGGATTCCTCGTTGAACTTTTCGATGAAGTGCTGAACCAGAATCGGGATGTCTTCCCGGCGCTCGCGAAGCGGTGGAAGCGCGATCTGAAACACGTTCAATCGGAAGTAGAGGTCCTCGCGGAATCGAAGGTTCTTGATCTCGGCCTTCAGGTCGCGGTTGGTGGAGCAGAGAACCCGGACGTCCACTTCGATCTCGGTCTTTCCGCCCACCCTGCGCAGCCGACCCTCTTCGAGCACGCGCAACAGCTTCGCCTGGAGCTCGATCGGTATCTCCCCCACCTCATCGAGAAATAGCGTGCCGCCGTGGGCCAGCTCGAAGACGCCCGGCCGCCGCGTGTTGGCGCCGGTGAAGGCACCGCGCTCATGACCGAAGATCTCCGACTCCATCAGGGTGGGTGGAATGGATGCACAATTGACGGCGATGAACGGCCTGTCGCGCCGGGACGACAGATTGTGGACGGATCGCGCCACCATCTCCTTGCCCGTTCCGGACTCGCCGGTGATCGCAACCGACGCCTTGGCCGGCGCAACTTTTTCGATCAGCTCGAAGACCCTCCTCATCGCCGTGGACTGGCCGATGAAGTCGGTCGGGCCCAGCTGCTTCAGCCGGCGGCGCAAGCCCTGGACTTCCCGAAGAGTCTCCTTCTTCTCCAGGGCTCGATCGATACAGACCTTCAATCGCGCAGGATCCAATGGCTTCTCGATGAAGTCGTACGCGCCCTCGCGGATTGCCTCCACGGCCGCGTCGATCGTCCCGCGGCCGGTGAGGAAGACGACCGGACAATCGGGCATGTCCTCCTTCAATGCGCGCAGCAGCCAAAGCCCATCGGTCTGCGGCATGGCCAGGTCCGAGAGCACCACGTCCGGCCGAAATTCGGCCGCTTTCTTCAGAGCGTCGTTGCCGTCGATGGCGGTTTCGACCCGATGACCCCAATGGGTGAGCATCTCCGAGATCGCCTCGCCCGCGGCGCGCTCATCGTCGACGGCCAAAATCCTCGCACTGCTCAATTGAACCTCCAGACGCGTCAGGGCTGAACCAGCGGAAGGACCACCTGGCAGTCGGCCCCGCGCACGATGACGCTGCCTCCATTTTGCGTGCAGACCCACTCCAACGAAGAGAGCACGTCGGCATGCGTCTCAGACCGGCTTCCGGCTGAGTCGGTCACCGTAAATCCTACCCGCTCACCTTCCTCCATCAATGAGACCGAAATCTCTCCGCCCGGAACAGAACGCTGAATTCCGCGCAGCACTGGCTGAAGGGCAACGAAAGGCGCCGCGGACAATTCCTCGAAGCGCACCTTCAGCCCAGCATCGATCCGCGAGAGCATCCGCACCCTGCCGGAGCGAGCTTCGTGCCCAAGCACCTCCAGCGCGCGGACGACGAGCTCCGAAAGGTTCGCCTCCCCCGCTCCAGCAGGCCGCGCGGCGAGGAAGTCGGCGAATTTGCGCAAGATGGCGTCCACGCGAAAAACCTGCTCGCGGATCGCGCGGAGGTTCTTGTCCGCTGACGGCACGGGGTTCGGCAGGGCGCGTATCTTCTCGGTCAGCACCTCGAGATTGAGCGTCAAGGCGTTGAGCGGATTTCGAGCGTCGTGGATCAGACTGTCTACGAGCCCCGGAACAGCAGCGAACCAGGTTGCCCGGACCATTTTCTCGAGCGCTTGCGTAGGGACATCGGGGGTTTCCACAGTCGTCGAGGTAAGCACCGGAAGCTCCAGGAGTTCACGCCGCCGCCCCAAGCCAACCGCGCGCCTAGAATTAGGGCGACAACCCGGATCGTCAACCCTGGTCTATGGGTACGCGACGTACAGTGCCCTGAATTGACCATTCCGAAGGCAGGCAAGCGCCGCCAATGTCAGCCATTCAACGCGGTCGGCGTTCGGAGCGGCCCAGCGCGCGTCCGCAGCTTCGCTCGGCCGCGGCCCACTCGTTGCCTCAAGCCGTGGCCTTGCTTTGATCCGGGGTCTCTCGGACGGATGAAATCTCTGCCCCCAGCGCCACCAGCTCCAGGCCAAGCTTCGCCGCGAACTCGAATATCCGCTGGTCGCGATAGAATTCCCCGAAGACGATGCGCGTGCAGCCAGCGTTGGCAATCAACTTGAAACACGGCCAACAGGGGCTGGCGCTGGTGTACATGGTTGCTCCATCGATGCGCACCCCATTCTTGGCCGCCTGAATGATCGCATTCGCTTCCGCATGTACCGTGGCCACGCAATGGCCGTTCTCCATCATGTGACCAACCTCGTCGCAGTGTGGCAAACCGCGGATCGAACCATTGTATCCCGTAGACAAAATCGTCCGGTCGCGCACCAGCAAGGCCCCCACGTGCTTCCGGTCGCATGTGGCACGAGTCGCGACTTGTCGAGCAATGCCTAGGAAGTACTGATCCCACGAGCTGCGTTCGGGCATGGATTCCCTCCGCCGCGCTCCTCGCGCGAGGTGGCAGTGTCACCTGCCGGGCGAGGGTTGGCAATCGCCGAGTTGCGGTCCAGCAGTGCGGACCGCTCCTTCACCTCAGCGCAGCCCGGCTGGTGTCTTTGCCCGATGCACGCGGCGAATTCAGGAACCGGCCGAAGCCGTTCTTCTCCAGCAGCGCTCGCACTTTCGCGCTCGGCGCAGCAAACGTTTCGCCCGGCATGGGTACATCGAAACTGTAGGACTGCTCCGCCACTGCGAAACCGACGCGAGCGGTCCGGTAACCTTCGACGATCGCCAGCAGCTTCCCGCTCGATACCGAGTAAACGCCGCCGCCAGACGCCCCATACCCGATCGCTGCGTCGGTTTTGAGCATCGCCGGGACCCTGGTGCGGCGATCCCACTCCACCTGCGAAACCATTCCCCCGGAGATGGACAATGCCTTTCCATACGGAGCCGCGACCACCATCACGTCCTCACCCGGTTCGAGCTCGGAGTCGTCCGCGAGCTGAGCAGGGGCAAGGCTCACACCCCTGATTTTGACCAGCGCCAGATCGAGGTCGGGCACGTTGCCCACAGCCACCGGCTCCGCCTGATAGTCTAGCGTCTCCGCATCGCGGTCGACGTAGACTACCAGTCGGGGATGATCGAGCCCGGTGGGATCCACCACGTGCGCGTTGGTGAGCACGTAGCTGAAAGCGCCTTCCGTGGTGGCTTCCGATCCGATCACCACACCCGAGGCACTGCGCCGCGCCTCGCTGCCCTCGAACACGAAGACGCGCACGTTCTCCGGAAGGATCCGCCGCAGCAAGGCCTTGCGATTGAGCGGCGAAGAGTCCGCGGTCTCGCGCGAGGTCAGCCGCGCAGGCTCGATCACCTTGGGCGAGGTGGCACAAGCACAAAGAGCGAGCAGGGCCAGCGAGAGGCGGGGAAAGCTCATCAGTTCTCCGTGGGAGCACCTGCACAGGGTCGTGAGGTAGCCAGAATCTTCCACCATCGCGCACGAAGGGAAAAGAGCGTTCGCGGCTTGCATGCCGCTCTGCCGCCGAAGGACCGATCAGTCGACATAGCGCTTGCGCATGAGGAAGATGATCGCGTCCTTCACACAGTTCTCGCAGTAGCGGTACTTGGCGATCATCGTCTTGAGCGTGTTTTCGACTTGTCCCGCTTCCTTGGCGCTGAGCGAGGGGCGATCGTCGGAGAGGTACTTCAGGATGTTTTCCTTGTTCTTGCGCAATACCCTCTTGCGCTCCTCGAAGAAGTGCGCGCGCAGCCGCTTGAACAAATCGGGGAAAATCCGCACGTAGTCCATCTCCGCATCCGGATGATCCAGCTTGTGAGCGCCGATCTGGGAGATCAGCCCGCGACGGAAATCGCCCGAGTCCTCGCCTTTGGGCATCACGATCGATTCCATCTCCGACATCCGGCCCTCGTCCGGTCGCTCCATCTCACCGGTGATCCGGTTGTGCATTTTTTCGCCCTTGAGCCAATGCGAAACGTGCTGGACGTATCGCTCGAAGAGCTCGCGGTACTGCAGCTCGGAAATCAGCCCCATCGAATCGCGAACCTCGTCGTCCACCCGATCGAGGTACTCGTCCTCAGCCACGCGGACGAATTCCTCATGATCGTGGTACGCGTCCACCACCTCCTGCTGAAGGAACTCGTAGATGCTTTTGTCCTTGCACAGCGCCTCCAGCTCCTCGAAGACGGAGAGCGCGGTGAGACACTTGTACTTGGGGTTTTGGGCCGCGTTGAGCAAGGCCGTCTTGAGCTCTCGCGCCGATGCGCCGCTGCGGCCCTCGTAGTTCGGGTATGAATCCGACTCCTGGTACACGTCCGGCAGGTGCTTCTTCAACTCCTTGGCTTGCGACAAGTTGAGCCGATCGGGCGCCGCGCTTTCCTCGTAGAGGTGCATCTTCTCCGAGGGCGAGAGGTGGTCGATCACTTCGCGCAGCTCACCCTGGTAGCGGTCGGGGATGGGCTTCTTCAGACGGGTGAGCACCGCCCATACCGCCGCTACCTCGGTGGCGTGAGGAGCTACGTGTTTGCCCACCGTGGTGCTGGTGATCTGCGCGTCGTAGATCTCGCGCTCGACGCGGTAGCGGCGCAGATAGGGCACCCGGACCAGCTCGATCCGGGCCTTGAACGAGGCGAAGTCGGGAAGCTCTTTGAACGCCGCGAGGTGCTTCTCGTTCGACGACGCGATCAGCACCTCGTCCAGCTGGAGGATGAAATGCTCCATCGGGACCTCGCCCGTCTCGCTCGTCCCCAGCAGATACTTGAACGCCTCCAGCGGTCGCTTGAGCAGGTCGGAGTACTCGATCACGCCGCGGTTGCCGGAAACCAGGGCCCCGTGTGGCTCGTACATCACCGTGTTGTGCAGCGCGGGTGGTAGATTCATCTGCGACTTGTCCGCAGTGACCTGGTGATAGGACGCGTCCACGCTCATCTGCGGCTCCACGGTCACGGCACCGACCTGGTAGCGGCGAGAGATGTAAAAGCGCTCAATTTGGACGTTGCGCAGGACCTTCAGATAGTCGCCGGAGTTCACCCCCAGCAGCGCGGTATAGATCCGCCGGCATTTGTGGCACAGCTCCCCCTCGAGCAGGTACTCGGGCACCACGAAGTCGTCGCGGCCTCCGTTCTCGGAGGCCTTGATGCTCTGCTCAATCAGCTTGCGCCGCTCTTCCCGGGGAACGAGCAGCAGCGGATGATCCCGCATCTCGCACGAGAGCCGGACATCGATGCTCTCGCTGTCCAGATGCGCGTAGGTGGCCAGCTCCCCATGGCTGGAGAGGCGGTCGGAGAAACCGATCGACCCCTTCACCAGTTTTTCGGACGGAAAGACCCAATTGATCTTGTACAGGGCGCCCACCGGCAGCCGCGAGTAGTGCTCCATTCCCCGCTTCAGGGCGTCGATGATGGTCGACTTGGCCGAGCCATTGGGGCCGTGCAGCAGAATCAGCTTGTTGATCCGGCCAGCGCGGGTGAAGTTGCCAATCACGCGGTAGAGCGCGTTTTGGACTTCCTCCTGCCCCGCAACCCGCACCCCTCCATCGCGTTCGATCACGTCGAACAGCTTGAAGCGGCGGACCTTACCCGTGGGATGAGACACCTGTTCGGTTCCGAAGGCATCCATCACGTCGCGCAGGTACTGCGCCGCGTTGCGCACCTGGCGGCGCGGCTCCTGAAGAAACAGGTTGAGGTACTCCTCGAACGAAAGGATCGTCCTGTTCTTCACGAAGTCGGCCGAGACTTCCGAACCGACTGTCTGAAGAAAGCGCTTCGCCTCCACGCCGCCTCCGTGTTCTCCGTTTCGCGCCGACGCCGGCACCCACATCCGGTGTCGACGCACGCAGTGATCGTTGTACGACGCTCTATCGTATACTTCGACTGCTCGCGCGCCAAACCCAGCTCCGCATCCCAGTACTCCGGCGCCGGGCGGTGGTGCGGGCGAGTGGGCGACGACAAGGAAGCGCTTTAGAACTGGCCGGAGCTCCCGGACTGCGGTGGCCACGCGGTCGCTGAAGGGAACGCAACAAGATGAGCCATCCACCGATCATCGGCATCGACCTTGGCACGACCAACTCGTGCGCAGCCGTCGTTCAAGGCGACGGCGAGGTCAAGCTGATTCCGTACAAGGGGGGCGACTACACCATTCCGTCGGTCTTCGCCATCGATGAGAAGGGCAACGAGCTGATCGGATCCGAAGCGAAGCGCCAGTGGCAGCTCAACCCGAAGAATACCGTGTACGGGGCGAAGCGGCTGGTCGGCCGCTCATTTCGCAGCGAGATCGCCGAGACGATGAAGCGGGTGGTCGGCTACGGGCTGCGGGCCGGACAGCGCAACGACGTGGTCATCGACGTAGGCCACAAAGAGTTCTCCATGCAGGAGATCAGCGCGCGCATCCTCAGGAAGATCCGCGAGGTCGCCACCGCGTATCTCAAGCTCCCGATCGAGCGCGCCGTGGTCACGGTCCCCGCATATTTCAACGATCGGCAGCGGCAGACTGTGAAGGCGGCAGGCAAGCTCGCCGATCTCGAAGTGGTGCGCATCATCAACGAGCCGACCGCAGCGGCCCTCGCCTACGCGGCTGGAAAGAGTCTTCGCGAGACGGTGGTGGTGTATGACCTGGGCGGCGGAACATTCGACGTCTCGGTGATCGAGATTCGCGAGCGGGTGTTCGAGGTGAAAGCCACCGGTGGCGACATCTTCTTGGGTGGCATGGACTTCGACAACGCGGTGATCCAGCACGTGCTCAAGGACTTCAAGTCCAAGACCCAGATCGACATCACCACCGATCCGGTGGCGATGCAGCGGATTCGCGACCTGGCCGAGCGGACCAAGTGCGATCTCTCCAGTCGCGAGCAGGTCGCATTCAACATCCCGTTCATCACCATGACCCAGCAAGGTCAGCCGCTCAATCTGGAGATGCCGTTCAGTCGAAAGCAGCTGGAAGAGCTCACCTCGGACTTGGTGGACCGGACGCTGAAAATGGTAGCGCGCGTGCTGGTGGATTGCGGAGTCTCCACCAAGGACGTGGGCGAGGTGCTGCTGGTCGGCGGACAGACCCGGATGCCTGTGGTGCAGGAACGCCTGACCCGCTTCTTTGGCAAGCCTCCTTCCAAAGGCGTGAATCCGGACGAGGCGGTGGCGATCGGCGCCGCCCTCTATGCCCACTCGCTGCAAGACGACACCAATCTGAAATTGCAGCTGCTGGACGTGATTCCAATGGCGATTGGGTTGGAGCGTGCAGGCGGCGCCTTTCACGTGGTGTTTCCGCGAAACGCCGCCATTCCCAACGCCAAGCAACTGACCGCCACCACCAGCTACGACCAGCAGTCAGAGTTGGCGATGCGGATCTTCCAGGGCGATCACGGCGAAGTGGCCAAGAACGAATTGCTCGGGGACTTCACCTTTTCGGGAATCCGCCCGGGGCGGGCCGGGCAAGTGCAAGTGGAAATCACCTTCGACGTGAACGTGGAGGGGATTCTGACGATGCACGCGCGCGACCCGGATACCGGTCGCGAAATGAAGACCACCGTTCGCGTGACGTCGTCTTAGGCAGTCTTCTTTTCCTTCTCGAAGACCAGCTGCGGCGCCTCGCGCTTGGTGACCACGTTCTCCAAAATGCGGCATTCCTTGACGCCCTCGCGGTAGGGCACGTCGTACATGATGTCCAGCATCGCGTCTTCGAGAATTGCGCGGAGCCCGCGAGCGCCGGAGTTCCGGCGCATCGCCTCGCGCGCGATTGCGCGAAGCGCCTCTTTGGTGAAGGAGAGCTTCACCTTCTCCATCTCGAACATCTTCTGGTACTGCTTCACCAGAGCATTCTTCGGTTGAGTGAGGATGGTGACCAGATCCTCCTCGCGCAGGTCGTTGAGGGTAGCCACCACCGGGAGCCGCCCGACGAACTCGGGGATCATCCCAAACTTCATCAGATCTTCCGGCTCGACCAATTTGAGCAGCTCACCGACCGATCGATCGTCGCGGTGGGACAGCTTCGCGCCAAAGCCGAGCCCCTTCTCACCCACCCGACGTTTGATGATTCCGTCGATGCCGTGGAAGGCGCCGCCGCAGATGAACAGGATATTGGTGGTGTCGACCTGAATGTACTCCTGCTGGTTGTATTTCTTCCCGCCGCGCGGAGTGACATTGGCGCGGGTTCCTTCGATTATCTTCAGCAGCGCCTGCTGGACGCCTTCGCCGCCCACATCGCGCGTCACCGAGGGCATGTCGCCCTTGCGAGCGATCTTGTCGATCTCGTCCACGTACACGATGCCGCGAGCCGCCTTCTCCACGTCGTAGTCCGCGTTGTGGAGAAGGTTTTGAATGATGTTCTCCACGTCCTCACCCACGTATCCAGCCTCGGTCAAGCTGGTTGCATCCGCGATGGTGAAAGGGACGTTTAGAAACCGCGCCAGCGATTGAGCCAGCAGCGTCTTGCCTGAGCCGGTGGGGCCGATCAGCAGGATGTTGCTTTTCGAAAGCTCGACGTCCTCTTGTGCCTGCGACTTTACGCCCGGCCGTGGACGCGAGGAGGTCTTGCGCTGGTAGATGCGCTTGTAGTGGTTGTACACCGCGACCGCGAGAACCTTCTTGGCGTAGTCCTGTCCGATGACGTAGTCGTCCAGGAACGCTTTGATCTCGCCAGGCGTGGGCAGCGACACCTGGGGCTTGCCTTCCTCCCGATCGTTCTCCTCGGCGATGATGTCATTGCAGAGCTTGATGCACTCGTCGCAAATGTAGACGGTGGGGCCCGCGATCAGCTTTCGCACCTCGCGCTGCGATTTTCCGCAGAACGAGCAGGAGAGATTGACGTGGTGCTCCTTCGACTTCACCGCGATGCCTCCAGCCGAAGCCAGTGTACTACAGACCAACAGGTGCAAAATTTGAAGGCCCCGTCCACCTCTCCGCCAGCTAAAAATATAGGCTTCCGAAGCCTAGGCTGGAAGCCTACCTGCCCTGGTCGCTCACATCACTCGACTAACGTTCCCCCAGTCTCGGCGCTGGGGACTCTGCCCCTCTTACTTAGCCCCGGACGCCAGCTCCTCCAACTCCTCCGCCAGGGCGTCGGCTCGCTCGATCGTTGCGCAGGGGACACCGCATGATTTGAGCTGGCCAACCAGCCGCCGCGCTGCTCTGGCAACTTGTTGCAGATCGGATCGCTCCTGGGGCGGCGGGCGTGGAAATCGCTCCGCCAGCTCGCGCCGCAGCTCGGAGCTGGGCCTCTCTGGATCCCAAATCGAATCGCGGACGGCGCGATAGTCGGCGGCCGTAAGCTGTCCCCTGTCTTCCGCATCCGCCAGCACCTCCACCACCTCGAATGCGGGCGCGTGGTCGACCAGGTCTCCGCCGAGGTGCTTGGGCTCGTGCTTGCGCAGGAAGGAGAAGCTCCGGGTGAGCTTGAGCGCCGTCTGCTTGCGGATGTGCAGCTCCTTGGCGCAGTAATTTTCGAATGTCGGGTAGCCCCATTGTTCGTAGCTTGCCTCATCGCGAACCTTCACCAGCAGCCTGCCCAGGTCCACCCAGGTCGATTTGAAGCGTCGCGCGGCGAGTAAGACGGTGTGGCGGAAACTTCCAGGGCGCAGCGTCTGTGCCTTGTTTGCCAGGACTGCATCCACGTCGGACATGGCGGTGGATATCGCCCGGCCGAGCCCTTCGTTCAAGAGCCGCGATGAAACGTTCAGCTTCCCTTGCCGACCTTGAACGAAAGGCCCACGGTGGCCTGTTCTCCCGGATATGGCTTGAAGGGCCACTTCTGGAGCTCGCGCAAGAGGCAATCTGGGAGCGGCCCTTCTTTGAACGCGGGGTGATCAATCCACAACTTGCTGACCCTGCCGTCGTTCCCGATCACGAACTCGATGGGGATTTTCGCTGCGAACCCCGGCCGTTTTCTCACCTCTTCGGCGAGGCAAGGGTAAAGAGAGCGCTGCCTAGCAGCAACGACGGAATTGATGCCGTCGCGATCGAACTGCGCGGTCTGCAGGCCATCGGGTTCTTCCTCGCCCATCTTTGCTCCCGCTCTGCCGGAACGCGGCCGGTCCGCCGTTTTCTCGAGCGGCTTGCGCACCATCCTCGTGCCGCCTTTGCCGGGATAATCCACCAGCTCCTCGCGCGAGCCGCGGACCTGGGCCAAGGTGATGGTGGGCGGCTCCACGCTGATGTTTGCGAACGCGAGCTCATCGGCATTTTTCCACGGTTTGTGGATGGCGAGATACCGGGCCAATACAGCGGCGCCACCGGCAAACACGAGCGATACGGCCGCCACGATGCCGATGCGGATGTTTCGCCTTCGCGTGCTGCGAGCGCGGGCCTCTTGAGCGACCACGTCGACCCGCAGCTTGGCCTCCGCTTTCGCCAGGTGAAGCTTGAAGAAGTCCACCTCTGACAGGCGCATGAAATGGCCGTCGCCGAGGAGGCTTATTTCGGTGCTGCCGGTGATCTCGCCGCTGAAGAGCTTGTCGACGATTCGATGGGCGGGAACGGGTCCGAGAACGAGTTCCCCCTGCCGAAAAAGCCACTCGCCGCCGCTGGTGCCCAGGTCCGTCCCGAGGTTCTTGCTCACCGTCATCGGCCGGCAGTTATTGTAGCCGCGGTCCCACCCATCGCAATGTCGCCTCTTAGGAGAATTAGGTGAGGTCTTCCCGTCTCGCTCTCTGGATCTGGTACCGGGGGGAGTGCTTCCGCGGCTTTCAGAGACAGCGCGAAGGACCTACGGTGCAGGAGACGCTGGAGCGCACGCTCAGCGCGGTTGGCGTGATTGCTCGGCCAGTTGCAGCAGGTCGAACGGACAAGTGCGTACATGCACGCATGCAGGTGGTCGCCGTCCGAATTCGAGAGCCCTCCCCGAAGCTGCTGTTGGAAAACCTTCGCGCTCAGGCACCGGAGGGCCTCGGCTTCAGCGCTGCTCGCATCGCGCCCAGTTCTTTCCACCCGCAATGGAGCGCCGCGGGCAAGGAATACCGCTACCGGATTTGGTTGGGAAGGGGCCCGAACCCGTGGGTCTCTTGGAGTTGGGCGCCTTCGGAGGAGGAGTATTCCAGCCGCGGGCCAATCGATGCAGATCGGGTCGCGCTGCTGCTCGAGCAGTACAGGGGAACGCGCGATTTCGCCTCCTTTCACGCGAGCTCCAGTCCCCGCCGGCTTCGCACCATCAGCAGCGCGCGACTCGTTGATCTTGGGGGCGGGCTGTTCGAGGCTCGACTGTCCGGGGATCGATTCGGCCGCTACCAGATACGCTACCTCGTCGGCTCAGCCGTGGCAGCGGCGATCGGCGATCTACCAACTGACCACCTCCGCGCCGCCCTCGACGAGGGGTTGGCGATTCCCAGAGTGAAGGCCCCCGCGCGCGGATTGATCCTTTGGGAGGTCCAATATCCTCCCTCTCAGGACCCCTTCAGCGTGACGGACCGCAGCCACCCCGAACACCTTCCCGTTGAGCCTCCCTTTGCAGAAGGGCTTGCCTCCTAGTTCTGGCTCCCCTCGTATTTCCCGAGGAGGTCCGCGATCGCTTCCCTGAGGTATTCGCTCTGGCGAATGCGCGTCGAGCGCGACAAGTCCTTGAGCGCCTCAAGCTTGGAACGGTCAAGCCGGAAAACGAGCGAAAGCAATCTCATCGTCTCACTCATGTACGATTTCTCCTACGTATACTTACATCGTCGCACACGAAGCTGGCGTGTCAAGAAATCACTCCAGCAAGTACGACCGAAGCTGCATTCCGGTGAAGGCTTCCGCTGAAAAACGCAGCCCGTTCCCTGCGCCCAGATGTAGCGCGAGGCCGGCAAACACGCCTGCAAACGAAGAGAACTCCCACTGAACGCCGAATCCAAGCCGCGGTCCTGCGCTCGCCTGCGGGGTCACGTCAAAGCGCGCCCCGAGATCAAAGAACGTTTTCACTTGGCTCTCGCCAAAATAGCCCCGATAGCCAGCCACTCCGGACCATGCGATCGAGTCTCCATTCCTCAGTGCTCGCGCCCAGCCGTGAAGCTCGTTCCCGTTCACGCCGATTGCGAAGCTGAGCCCAGCGTAGCCGCCTGCCCGCGCGTACTCGTCAAATTTTCCACCCCTCACCCATTCGCCCAGCTCAAGGGACGGACCCAACAGGAGACCCACCGCCCCGCGGTGATCCAATCGCTCAGCAGCTGAGGCACCCGAAGCGGACACCAGAACCGCCGAGAGAATGCCCGCGGTCGAGATCAGCCGATGTGACCGCCGAGCTCGGACCGGCCGATTCCGGCTGCTTCGTTCATGCGTCCCGATCGAAATGGCTCCAGGTCCAGCGCAACGAAGGCAAAACCCCGCGCCTTCAGGCTTTCGCTCGCCTTTCGGCGAAACTCGGGCGAAGCAAACCTGTCGTACTCCTCGGCCGCTACCTCGATCCGCGCTACGGAACCATGGTAGCGAATGCGGAAGCTTCGAAGGCCCAGCGCACGAAGGTCTGATTCCGCTGCACCGATCTGGCGCAACCGGTCGGCAGTAACCGGCGTGCCGTAAGGGATTCGCGACGCGAGGCAGGCCATCTGTGGCTTGTCCCAGGTAGATAGTCCCAGCTTGAAGGACCAGGCGCGGATTTCGTCCTTGCGTAGGCCGGCGCTGGCAAGGGGGGACACGACGTGGCGCTCTTTCGCTGCTGCGTGCCCCGGTCGATGGTCCTGAAAGTCGTCCGCATTGAACCCATCCAAGACGGCCGCGACTCCCAGCTCGACGCGCTTCTGCTCACAGAGCTCATACAGTTCGCTCTTGCAGAAGTAGCAGCGATTGCTGGCATTCCTGACGTACTCCGGGTTCGCAAGCTCGTCCGATCTGACGACCAGGTGCCGAACGCCCAGCCCAGAAGCGAGACCCCGCGCCTCGTCCTCCTCCTCTTCCGGAAGCGCTGGGGACAGCGCGGTTAGCGCAATCGCACGATCGCCGAGAACATCGCGCGCAACCTTAAGCACCAGCGTCGAATCAACCCCACCTGAAAACGCCACGATTGCTGACCCGCATGAACCAATCAACGCGCGCATGGCCTCCATCTTCGCAGCTGAGCTCGAGGTCAGCGCCGCGATGTGATCCGGGCTGAGCATTGAACTCGGTCTAACGCGCCTTGCGCTTCCCTGCCGCTTTCTTGGAAGCCTTGGCTATCCGGGCAGCACGGGACACGGGCCTCGCCTTTCGCGCGCCCTTGGCCGCCGGCTTGGTCGACTTGGCTCGCGGTCGCGGTTTCTTCCCGGTAGACGACGGCCTGACGCGCTTGCCGGTAATCGTCCGCATCTCGTCGGAGTTGAGGTAACCGAGATCGAGCAGCGCATGAAGAACCTTGCGCCCTGCGTCCTCAATCGTCTCAACGTCCGATCGAATCACGACCTCCGGCGTGGAGGGCGGTTCATATGGCTCGGTGATGCCGATGAAATTGGGGATTTCACCCGAGAGCGCCTTCTTGTACCGACCCGTAGCGTCGCGCTCGATCAGCTTGTCGGTCGGACAGTCGACGTAGACCTCCACATATCGTCCGATCAGCCTGCGGTTGTCGTCTCGCCCTGCCTTGTACGGGCTCACCGCGCTGACCAGAACGGCCGCTCCGTTTCGACTGAGCAACTGTGCAACGAAGCCGAGTCGCCGAACGACGACGTGTCGCTCTTCCTTGCTGTCTCCGATTCCGGCCCAAAGCTCGTCGGCCAATGCCCCTTCATCCAGGACCTCGACGGCGCGGCCGACCTGACGCAGCCGAGGCGCCAAGTAGTTCGCCAACGTGGTCTTCCCCGTCCCAGACATGCCGGTGAGCCACACCGTGAATCCGCTGAGCTGAGCCATTCGCTATCACCCTGCCCCGAGCTTGCGAACTGAAGCGGCGGGGGATTACAAGTCGGGCGCCTTATAGTTGAAATCCCAGGCTTTTACAAATTCCCCGATGTTGTCCGTACCGAGGGCTGTAACCGTAAGTGCTGAGAGTCGCTAGCCAATGCGTTGCGAGGGCAGTGCGATGGATGTTTCGCGAAACTCGCCCGCTTCCCACCAAAACAGCTTGGCCGCGGACGCTTGGCCGGCATCGACTGCCACCACCAGATACGTCACGCCGGGCAGAAGTGGCTCTCCATCCGGGGCGGCCATGACCCGGTCTTCGGCAGAGAAGTACGCTCCTGCATCGATGTGCGAATGATACACACAGCTTACCTCCTCCCGGCGCTGATCCGTCTCTTCCTGGACTGCCAGCCACTCCTTGGGATCGAAGAGGTACGCCGTCTTCGACGTCCGGGGGAACCGCGCCGGATCCTGAGCATGGTAGCGATCGTATGCGTTCGTCATCGGGCGAATGCGCCAGTCCCCTGCTCCCTTTGCGCGAAGGATCAAGCCGCACCCTTCGCGAGGATACGAGGACTCCAGGTGCCGAACGATGTCGCGCAGGTCATCAGGTAACACGTGGTCCATGGTCGTCTGTTACCTCTGGCGGCGTGGCTCGAAGTATCTCTCTGCCCGGTCCGGGAGCAGGGTTACGATGACTCCGCCTCGCCCCCGATCAGCGAGCCGCTGTGCGATTGACAGAGCGCCGACCATTGCCGCTCCGGAGGAGTGGCCAACCACAAGCCCCTCTTCGCGGCGGAGGCGTTCCGCCATATCCCAACCATCCTCGGTCGAGACTGACAGTTTCTCGTCCAGCTCCTGCTCCCGGTATATCGCTGGCACGAGCGATGTCGGCATGTGCTTGAGCCCTTCCAGGCCGTGGAGCGGCTCGAGCGGCTCTACCGCCATGATCTTCACGGCTTTCGAGCGCTCTTTCAGTTTTCTTCCCGTCCCCATCACCGTTCCACCGGTGCCGATTCCGCACACGAAGTGCGTGACCTGGCCGCCCGTTTGCGTCCAGATTTCTTCGCCGGTCGTCAAATAGTGCGCCCGCGGATTCGACTCGTTGGAGTACTGGTCTGGGTAGAAGTATCGCTCGGGATTGCGTGCTACCAATTCCCGGACATATCGAATTGCGCCATCGGATCCTTCCATCGGGTCTGAGTAGATCAGCTCTGCACCATAGGCGCTGGTAATCCGCTTGCGCGCGGCGCTCACGTTGGCGGGCATTACCAGGGCAACGCGAAACTTCAGCGCGGCGCCGATCCAGCTGTACGCCACGCCTGTGTTGCCGCTGGTCGAATCGATGATCGTCTTGCCCGGGGTCAACCGCCCGTCTGACAGCGCGTCGCGGATCATCTGAAGCGCCGGTCGATCCTTTACGCTACCGCCAGGATTGAAGTACTCGAGCTTGGCGAAAATCTGGACACCTTCTAGCTCCGAGCCGATCCGGCGGATTCGCAGCAGAGGAGTGTTTCCGACGAGCTCGGTTATCGATTGAAGGATCCGAATGCGATTCACAGCCGACCCGGCAAGGACGCGCGCCCTCATTGCGCTGACGCGCATTGGCCACACCGGCGCGGAGTCAGCTGAAGGAGCGCCCCGCTGTCTTCAACAGCGAGCCGGCCGATAGGCTCTGACAGCCCGAGGCAGACGCGCTGAAAGACGAGGGCGCCGAGCGCCCCGAGAAGAGCCGATGCCGACGTGGGAGGGCTCGAAAGTGCGGTAACGTTTTGCAAGAAACACTCTGCACAGCCAGTCGGGGCGCGGTAGAGCACCTCGCTGCGATCCTCGCCTCGCCCGAGAGCGATCCAAGCGCCGGGCCCTGAAAACGCAGCCGGTACCTCGCCGAGGCAACCCTCCCCCGGGCCAGCGAGCGCATCCGGATTCATCTCTGCAAGGGATGCCCGCAGCGCATCGATGGACGATCTGCCCAGATCGTCGCACGTAAAGAGAAAGCCTTGCTCGCCAGCCATCACTGCTCGATTCGGACCGCGGACCGAGCATCCGGCCGCCGCCAAATACGCAGCGGCAACTGCCTGGGCCGGACCGGCCCCGGTCAACGCGATGCCGGACGCGAGCAGTCTCTCCTGGCCCTGACCACCCACGTCGGCGAGAAGGATCTGCCGCGAGTAGCGCAGCACTTGGTTGTCCGAAAGAGGCATCGTCTAAGCACCACCCGCAATGGCCGGAATGATGCTGATTTTGTCATCCTCGGTCACGGGCGTTTCCAGCTCTCTCAAGAAGCGGATGTCCTCCTCGTTGTGAAAGATATTGACGTAGCGCCGCACCCCACCCTTTTCGTCGAGGAGCCGAGCTCCAATTCCAGGGTAGGCCGCATCGAGGTTGCGCAACACCTCGCCGATCGTTTTTCCGGCTGCACTGACCTCCTGCTGGTTTTGTGTGAAGCTGCGCAATGGGGTGGGAATTCGCACCGTCGGCATTTCACAATCTCCTCTTCTTTCGAAGAAGCAACCGCCAGGTATCCGCGGCCGCCAACTCCAAAGACAGCAGCTCGTGACCTTCCTCAGCGGCGCTTCGAGGCACGCTCTTGACCGGATCTTCGCCGCGCAGAAATACCTCGAGCACCTCGCCCTCCGCCATCGATTCCAACTTGAGCTTGGTTCGCACGTACGTCATGGGACAGGCTTCGCGCGTAATGTCGAGCGACGCGTTCGGAACTATTCTCACGAGCGCGCTCCCTCAGTCCACACTGGCTCGGCCTGTCGCGCGCGGCCGCAAACCGGGCAATCAGCGGCGCGCCGGAGCTCAACGGTGCGCTGGCGCAAGCTTCGTCCGTCGAAGCTGACCAGCTTGCCTGCGCCGGCGAAGTGATCAAGCGCTTGGACGGCCATGGCCGCCTGAAGCGCGCCCACGATTCCGGCCACTGACCCCAGAACGCCCGCCTCCGAGCAGCTGGGTGCATCGTCCCCCGCGGGAGGCGATTCGAACAGGCAGCGCAAGCAAGGACCTCCGGGTGCGATCAGCATCGCCTGCCCACGCATCCCGAGAACTCCACCGTACACCAGGGGGACCCCGCACCGGACTGCCGCGTCCGAGAGCAAGAACTTGGTCTCCACGCCGTCGGTCGCATCAATGGCAATGGAGTGCGCCCGAAGGAGGGAGTCCACGTTTCCTTGATCCACGCGGAGAGCGATGGGTTCCACGCGCACCTGAGGAAACGTCCGGCGCAGCCGGAGCGCCGCCGATTCAACCTTCAGCTTTCCTATATCGGAGCTGCGGTACCAGAGTTGCCGAGGCAGGTTGCTCAGCGCCACGCGATCCGGATCGACCAGCGCAATGTTTCGCACCCCGGAAACGGCGAGTGCCAGTGAGGCCGGACACCCGAGCCCACCGACTCCGATCACCAAGACGCTTTCCTGCAGCGGGTCCGTCATTTCAAGCTCTCGTCGACCGTGAAGTACCGCTCGCCGGTGTCACAGCACAAGGTGTACACGCCTTGATCGGGGTCAAACTGGGAAGCGACCTGCAGAGCCGCCAACACGTTCGCTCCCGTCGATGGCCCCACCAGCAACCCCTCTTCCCGAGCCAGACGCCGCGTCATCTCGCGCGCTGCCGGCTCTTCGATCTCGATGACTTGGTTCGCGATCAGAGGCGAGCCGGCGAAGATCCGTGAAGGGAACGTCGCGTCACCTGTTCTCATCGAGCTCATTGTCCCAGCGGCCAGCCGCATCTCCACCGCGACGAGTTGGATGCCAGGAAAAGCTTCCCTGAGCGCATGACCCACGCCCCTGAAAGTTCCACCGCTTCCCACAGTCATCGCGAACGCGCTCGCTGTTTTCCCGCTCAGCTCGATCGCGCGAACCAGCTCCGCGCCAGTCGTTTGCTGGTGGGCGATCGGATTCACGGGGTTTTCGTACTGCGCCGGCAGGTACGCTCCCGGCGACGCCAAGAGCAGCTCCTTCGCCCGGGCAACGGCACCCGAGATGCCGAGCTCTGCGGGCGTGAGCTCGATCCGAGCGCCGTATGCCTCGATCAGTGACAGGAACTCGGGGCTAACCGATTTCGGCACCGTCAAGATGAGGCGGTAACCTCTCATTGCGCATGCCAACGCCAACGCCACCCCCAGGTTTCCGCAGGTGGCCTCGATGACGGTCGCGCCGGGGGCCAGGACGCCCTCGAATTCCGCCTGATCCAACATGGCCGCAGCGATGCGATCCTTGTGCGACCCTGTCGGGTTCAAGTGCTCCAGCTTCACGAAAATTGCTGCGTGCTCCGGCGGCGCGATCGCAGCGAGCCGTACGAGAGGCGTCAGGCCAACCAAGTCGAGGATCGAGTTTTGCGCGGCAGGGGCCGACATGGACTACGGATCCACATATGAGATTTCGGGGCGGGTCGCTTCTGTTTTTGCAGGCCTGCATCGACGAGAACTGTGGGCGCAACTTTTGCAGCGGGTCAATCACGATGCTTTCCAATCGCGAGACGGAGGTCCTCCAACTGATTGCAAAGGGAATCACCAATACCGAAGCGGCGCAGGTGCTGCGGCTTTCGAAGGCGACCATTCGGACACATCTGGAGCACATCTATGAAAAACTGGATGTGACCAACCGCGTAGAAGCGGTGACGGAGGGCCTTCGCCAGGGACTGATAACGCTTTAGTCCCCAAAAAAAGAGGCGCCGCGGTTAACGCAGCGCCTCGCCAGAGTCTTCGGTCGAACTTCAGAATGTGGCGCCGACCTGGAGGGTTCCTTGGTAGGCACCCGCATTGACCGAGTTCACGCCCGCGACGCTGTTGGGGTTCACGGTGGTGGCGAAGTTTTCGTTCACCAGCACGCTGTAGTTGAAGCGCGCATCGGCCGTGAGCTGGCCCACGTGCGTTCGAATGCCTCCGCCGAGCGGAATGCGTTCCGACGTGTCGCTCTTGAACCCGAGCGAGGCCAGCTCGTCCTTCACGCTGTAACGACTGACCCCAAACCCACCCAAGAGGTACGGCTGCACCGGGGTTGCACTCAGTCCGAGAGTCGCGACGGCATCGACGCCGTTGCGGACGATGTCAGCACCGCGTCCGCCTACGATCGCGACACTATTGCCCTTCAATTCGTTGACGGCGCCGCTATAACCCAGCTCAACGCCCAGAACTTTGGTGGGCTTGACCGCCGCTGTGACGCGCCAGCTCGGCCCTGGGTTGATCTGCGGTGCGAGGTCGCCCGTGTAACCCTCGACGCCTCCGCCGGCCATCACGGTCACCCCGCGCATCTTGTCCTTTTCCTCTGGCACGTAGACGGGTTCAGGCGCCGCGTATCCCGGACGTGTAGGAGCCGGCTGCGCGTAATCCGGCGTGGTGGTAGTCGTCTGAGTCGTCGTCGTGCTGGTGCTTGATGGCACCGATGTTGACGTGTCAGTGGGAGATCCGGGTTCCACTGGCGGGGGCCTCCGATCCGGGTCATTGACCGTCTGCTTTTGCTGCGAAGGAACGGTTGTGGTCGTCGAAGTGGTCGACGTGGATGACTGCGACTGCCCCGCCGCTGTACCGGCCCAGACCGTGACCGCCAGCGCTCCTGCCAAAATTGATGCCTTCATTGCTCTCTCCTTGTCCACCTGGCCTATGTCGAAAAAGATTGGCTCGGAGCGAGATCGGCGCAAGGGCCACTCGGCTAACCCGCAGGCAAGCCACTGGTCCCGCGCACTGACAGCTTCAGCGGTGAGGCGAGTCAGGGTCGAGGCATGCCGGCCCAACTCGGGACGTCCGAAACTGCGCCGAGGAGAGCGGCCCTTAAACGAACACGTCCGGGGCGGGTCGAGATCAGAAACGCGCCGTCGCGCCCCAGAAGAGGTTTACATAGGTCTCTTCGGCGATGCCGCCACTCTGCCACTTGGCTCCGGCGCCGGAGAATTGGTCCGTGTACTTGGAGAGCTTGAACTGCAACACGTAACCGAATGGCCCCCAGACATCTCCCGAGGCGCCGGCCTCGAGGCCCCAGCCCTTGCTGCTGGAGCTGGTCCCGTAGTCGTTGATCTCGGAAGCGCTCGGCTTCGGACCGAGGAAGTAGCCACCGGATGCGTCCAGCTTCAGGAACTTGGTAAATGGATACAGCGCTTCGACCCCCACGGTTGCATAGTGACGATGCGAACCCGGCAACGGGGCCGCCGCATTCTGATCCACTTCAAACGTCCGGGACATGTACCCGCCGCGAAGCCCGGCATAAGCAACCAGCGGGTCCGATTTCTCGCCCAGCCCGAAGAAGTAGCGATACGTGGCAAGCAAGCTGATCCCCTGGTCCGACGAATACACCTGCCTGCGGGTGACGTCGGTGGTTGAGGAGGTCTGCACCGAGACATTGGTCTGCGAGAAGCCGCGATCGTAGCCCGCCAGCAGCCCCAATCCTTTGGTGAGATTCTCCGCCTTCGCCAGCGGGAAGAACTCGACCGCCAGGGCGAATCCCACGTAAGGCACCTCCGCCTTGAAGTCGACGGTGTCACCCGCTGGCCGCTGCGTGGGATCGAGCGAGTTGTACTGCCCACAGCCGCTCACTCCCGGGCGCGAGCAGTACGTTCGCCAGGTGGTGGTCCCCGTCACTTGGGCGCTGAAGAACTTCGGACCGACATGCGATCTCCGCTTGCTCACCTCCAACTCGAGGTCGCCGTCTCGCTGCGGCTCGGTCGTGGTGTGAGCCTCCGCCAGCTCTTCGCGCTGCCGTCTCTCTCGATCGTCGGTCGCCTCGGCTTTTGGCGAGACATCCAGAGGGGGCATCGCCTGTGCCGGCTGCTTCTCTTGAACTTCCGCGGTTTTTTCCTCGGGCGCCGTCGGAGCACTGGGGGTTGCGACAGGCGGAGCGTGGGTCGGTTTTGGCGGCGGTGCCGCTGCTCCGGCCACAGCCGCCACCAGCCGCCGAGCGTTGTCCGCGGACAGCTGCCCGCGCCTAAGCGGAATCTCCTTCGACCAGATCTCCGTCCCGGATTGATCGAGGATCTGGATTCGAAGCGCCTTGCCCCCGCTGCCCGCCACGGCAGCGTTCAGCCCCAGTGATCGCGATACGGCTGCAACTGCCGCGGGGCTCATTGCCCTCACCCCCTTCAGCTTCTTCTTCGCGGCGGCAATCTTGTACTTGCGCACATCGAGGACCTGAACGCTCCCGCTCCGCTTGAGCGCGCGCTCCACCTGAGCTCGAAGCTTGTTTCCCTTGTCGTGCCGGAACTCGAGCACGACCACCCGCCGCGCGTGGGCTGCTTCCGCGCCGAGGAGTAAGACGAGGGACAACACCCTGCCCAGAAATCTGGGGCTCAAGGATTTACCTCCGTCGAATGTTGCGTCGATTGTATCAGTTGAGCCTGCCCGTCTACTTTTCTCGGTTGCGGCGGCCAAACGAGCTCGCCGGACACTGCAAAGGCTCCCAGCAGTCTACTTGAAAATGCCCCCGCGCAGCCTCCGACGGGTGAGCCGGCGAGCGCCAGTGTGGCTTGATGGCGCAGCTGTCGACGGCGGCGGTTGTCGTGCACGTCGGCCGCTCAATGCAACAGCAGACGACGCCAGGCGTCGCAACTACTTCTTGGGTTTTGCCGCGGCCGGCGACTCTTTGGCTGCCAGCTTCTTTCGTTCGCGGCGCTTCTTCCATTTCTGGCGAATCTTCATTCGAATGCGGCGGTGTTTGCTCTTGCTGCGTGCCAAGGCGACTCCTGTAGGGAAGTAATTCCGACTGAGCGACCTTAGTTATCAGACTTCAGCGGGTCGGGGGAGAGAGAAGTTCCGTCCTCCGGGGGAGGCTTGGTCGGATAGGGGATGCCCTCCGCTCCCCGGACCTCGGTAGGAAGCACCGAGGCCACCTTGACGTTGCCTTCCTTGTCCACGTCGCTCGGTTTCTCCTTGGAGGGCGGCGAAGCGGGTGCCTGCGGCTTTTTCTTTACCGAGGCGAAGATCGGACGGCAGGCGTCGACAAACCGCCGCACCTCCTCGAGCGGCAGCGCGGGACAGAAGTTTCCATTGATGCCTTCCATCGGTCGCGCCATGCACATCGAGTTCAAGATCGCCTCCTCGGTCGCCTCCATCACCGCCTCGTAGAGAGGGTCCAGTCGCTGATCCAGGAGGATCTTCATCTTGTAGACCATCTTGTGCGTTCGCCGCGGAATGGTGTTCGCGGTCGAAAAGCCGACCACGATCTCGCCCGAGCCATGAGCCGCGTATGAGCCGACCCGGCCAACCCCCAAAGCGACGCGCTTACACAGGCGGCTCACCTGATGTGACAGCAGCGGAGCATCGGTGGCGAGCACGGCGATGATCGAGCCGTAGTCCTGGGTGCGCTTGGGAACGTTGCGGAACTTCTCTGCCAGCACCTCGCCGACCGGCAAGCCGCCGACGCGAAGATTGTGCATCTTGCCGAAGTTGGACATCACCAGCACGCCCAGCGTGTAGCCGCCGTAGATCTCGGGGAGCTTTCGCGAAGAAGTCCCGATCCCGCTCTTGAAGTCGCAGGTGATCATCCCCGTTCCACCGCCGACGCCGCCCTCCGCGACGGGACCGTCGCTGGCCGTGCGAATCGCCTCCAGCACGTGCACCTCGTGCACGTGCCGCCCCGCGATGTCGTTGAGCCAGCTGTCGTCGCACTCGCCCACCACCGGGATGATCACGTCGTGCTCGTCGCCGATCCCCGGGTAGCGACCGATCATGTAGCGAGCGACGGCATCCGAGACGGCGCCGACCGAGATCGTATTGGTCAACAAGAGAGGCGTCTCGATCAGGCCCCATTCCATCACCTGCGTCAGACCAGAGACTTCCCCCGCTCCGTTGAGAACGAAACCGCCGCCCGTCATCCGGTCCATGAAGATGTTGCCCTGGTTCGGAAGAATGGCGGTGACGCCGGTGCGAACGGGGCCGACGCCGGGCTTCAATGGCCCCTTCCCGCGGATGATGGTGGAGTGTCCGACGATCACGCCTTCCACGTCGGTGATGGCGTTGTATTTGGCCGGTTTGAAGCGGCCCAGCGGCAAGCCCAGCTCTCTCGCACGCACCCGCGGCTCGGGCACCTCCTGATCATCGGGGCTCACGTCTTACGACCTTATCTGCTAACCCCGAATGCCTTCCACTTTGGCGTCCAGCCTCGGTTCCGGGTTTCCATTCCCGCGCTCTTCGAGCAGGTTCTTCAACCCCAGGCCGCCGCCGTTCCCGCCCACTGTCTTGCGCTGCTCACGCTCCTTGTAGCGGCGAATGGCTCCGCTCATGATTTCGCCGATCAACGCGCGGTAATCGAGGCCGCTGCCTTGCGCGATCAAAACCAGGTCGCTCCAACCCGGTGTGAGGCCCGGCAACGGGTTGCATTCCAGGAAATAGATTCTTCCTCGCTCGTCCATCCGAAAATCGATGCGGGCCACGTCGCGACAACCGAGCGCCATGAACGCGCCGCGAGCAGCCGTCTTCAGCCGCTCGAGCTGCCCGGGGTCCAGCTGCGCAGGGACGTCGTAGCGAATGCGGTCGTTCCAGTCGAGCTTGTGTTGAAAGCTGTAGACCGGGGTTTTCTCTGCCTTGTCCAGGAACACGATTTCCATCGGCGGGAGGACCTTGGGTCGCTTCTCGCCGAGCAGCCCCACGGTAAATTCCCGCCCGGGCACATACTCCTCGATCAGCGCCGGCTGCTGGTACTTGTCAAGGATCTCCTTCACCACGTCGCGCAGCTCTGCTTCGCTGCTGCAGACGCTCTTCGATAGAACGCCCTTGGACGAGCCTTCGGCCACTGGCTTGGCGATCAGCGGAAAGCGGCCGAAATCCTTGAGCAGCCGTTCCTTGCCGGAGGTCATCAGCTGGAAGTTGGGCGTCTGGATGCCGTGGTCGCGGACGATCTTCTTCGCCAGTCCCTTGTCGAGCGCGATCGAGAGCGTCGCCGGATCCGAGCCGGTATACGGGATGTCGAGCAGCTCGAGCAGCGCCGGAACCTGGCTCTCGCGATTGCGGCCCTTGAGACCCTCGGCGATGTTGAACACCAGATCGAGCGGCGTGGAGGCCAGCAGCGACGGCAGCTCCGGAGTGGCCTCCAGATCCACCACTTCGTGACCCCAGGAGGTGATCGCTTCCCGAATGGCTTGCAGCGTGGTGGGCGAGTCGTATTCCGCTTCCGAGTCCTCCACTGCATCCGGGGTAGGAACGATCCGCTTCACGTTGTAGGCGAAGCCGACCCGCAGTGGGCCGGACTTGCGGGTGGGTTTCCCCTGCCGACGCGCGCTGTCGCGGATGCGGTACCGCTTGGCCGCGCTGCTCACGATCGCGTCGATTACTCCGTCGAACTGAAGGCCTTCCAGCGCCGCGGCCGCGTAGATCCCGGCGCCCGGCTCGAGCGACGGCAGCGCATTGATCTCCAGAAAATACGGAACGCCATCGGCGCTGAGACGAAAGTCGATTCGGCCCAGATCTCGGCAGTCCAGGATCTGGAAAACCTTCTGCGCGTCGCCGCGAATCTGCTCGCTGACACCGCGGTCGATCTCGGCGGGCGCGCGAACGGTCACCGCGTTCTCGTGCTTTGATTTGAGATCGTAATCATAGATTTCGTACTTGCGCCCGGACCGCAGCGCGGGATCGATCACGTATTCCACCGGCTCCAGCACACCCTGGAACTCGTTCTGCAGGTCGCCTAGAAACGGGACGGTGAGATCGCGCCCCGCGATGAATTCCTCGACCAGAACACCGGCGGGATACTTCGCCAACGCTTGTGCCACCTTGTTCCGCGCTTGCTCCGGATCTTCCGCGATCGATTCCTGGGTGATGCCTTTCGATGACCCTTCGAAGTTCGGTTTGACGATCACCGGGAACCGCAGCATCTCTGGCCGAAGAGTGTCGCCATTTTGGATGAACTGCCAGCCGGGGGTGCGGATGCCGCGCTCCTTGAGGATGAGCTTGGTCACCTGTTTGTCCAGCGTGACGGCCATCGCATAGGCGTCCGATCCCGTGTAGGGGAAGCCCAGCTCCTCGAAAAGCGCCGGGTAGAATGCCTCCCGAAAGCGGCCTCGGCGGCCTTCGGCCGTATTGAAGATCAGATCAGGATTGTAGGCCTCCAGGCGCGAGACGGTTCGCGATGCCGGACCGGAGACTTCGAACCGCTCGAGGCGATGGCCAATCCGTTCGATCGAAGCGGCAAGGGCGTTTACCGTGTCCTCAGTATCGAACTCCGCCTCCTCCTCTGTGTCCGAAAGGCGGAGGTTGAACGTCAGGGCGATGCGCACCGAGTCCCCCTGTGCAGCGGCTCGCGTCCATCCGCGGCGCGGGAGCGCAGCTGGCCTGGCTCGCGGAGCGGCTCGCTGGGCTGCGCAATCGCAGGCGAGCCTGCCACCACCTTTCCATCGGTCACCTGTGTGGACGCCCAGGCGTCGCCCAATCGAAGCCCGAGCGGATCCCGCAGCACCTTCCAGCCTTCGATGCCTCCGATCACCAGCGCCCCGGCGATGAACGCGCCCACTCCGAGCGGATACGGCATCATCCCCAGGAGGACGACCAGTCCGAAGGGCGCGTTTCGAAGCACGCTCTCGCGATAGCGACCGGCGGAGCGGGTCGGCAGGTGGACGACTTTGATTCCGAAGATGCGCTTCCCCGGACTCTGGCCTTGCAGCATTCCATCGGCCAGCAGCAGGAACAGCAGAGCGATCAACGTCCCCGCCGGGCCTCCCAGCCGAAACAACCCCAGTGCGATCGCCGTGTCGGCCAGCCGGGCCATTCCGCGGAACACCAGCGAGCACTTCGGATAAGGAGACCCCTCCTCGTCGTTGGTGACCACCCGCAATCCGGGACTGGCGTTCGATCCCATCTTCAGCGTCTGCGCAGGCAATCGCCTCACTCGGATCTCCTTGGCGACGCTTCCTGATCCTCCTCCACACCCGCCAATTCGCGCAGGCGCCTCCACGGATCCGAGGAAACGGTCATCACCGTACCTCCGGCGCGGTCCGCCGGATCAGCCTCTGCGATCAAGGTCGTTCGAGGAACGACATTTTCCGGTGCTCGAGCGCTCGGGCGGGTAAACAGGACGAACGCCATTGCGGGGCGTTTGGAAGAATCTCGCATGGCGAAGTGAATTCCCTCCAGCCGCCAACCCTCCGCTACTCGTTGATTGATCGCCTGCTCGAGGGACAGCTCATCCACCGTGGAGAGCTCGATTACCTTGTATTGCAGCGGAGCGCCCGACTGCTCACCCTCTTTGGCGTCCGATGCGGGCGGCCGGGGCTTGGTCGCCTTTCGTTTGGGCCGCTTCTTCTTCATGCGGTGCACATCGGTCGGGTCGTGCCGCGAAGAAACTATGGACGATCTGCCAGGCAGGTCAAGATGTGAACGCTGCCCCTGACCACTCGCCGCAGCGATCCTCAAAGCAGCTTGGCCGCATCCAGCGCATGGTAGGTGAGCACGAGATCGGCTCCGGCTCTCTTGATGGCGGTGAGAACCTCGAGCATGACCCGGCTGTAATCAAGCCAGTCGTTCTGCGCGGCGGCCTTCACCATCGAATATTCGCCCGAGACATTGTAGGCGGCGACCGGAACATCGACGGCCTCCTTGACCTTGCAAATCACGTCCAGGTAGGCCAGCGCCGGCTTGACCATCACCATGTCCGCCCCCTCGGCGACGTCCGTCGCTACCTCCTTCAGCGCCTCGCGAACGTTGGCCGGGTCCATCTGGTAACCGCGTCGATCGCCGAACTGCGGCGTGCTCTGGGCGGCATCCCGGAACGGACCGTAAAACCCGGACGCATACTTCGCGGCGTAGCTCAGGATCGGAAGCGATTCGAAACGGGCCTCGTCGAGCGCCTTGCGGATGGCGGCGACTCGCCCGTCCATCATGTCCGACGGAGCAATGATGTCCGCTCCAGCGCGCGCGCAGCTCACCGCGGCCTGGGCCAGCAGCGGAAGCGTGGCGTCGTTCTGTACCTCCTGTCCCTCCACCACGCCGCAGTGCCCATGGTCCGTGTACTCGCACAAGCAGATATCCGCGATCACCTGAAGCTGGGGCGAGTCCGCTTTGATCGCGGAGATCGCTCTCTGGACGACGCCGTCCTTATCGTACGCGCCGCTGCCTTTCGCGTCCTTCTTGGGCGGAATCCCGAAGAGGAGTACCGCGGGAACGCCCAGGCTCAGCGCCTGGCGCGCCTCTTCCACGGCGTTGTCTACGGACAGATTGAAAATGCCCGGCATCGAGGGAATGGCGCGTCGCACCGACCTGCCTTCCACCACGAACATCGGGTAGATGAAGTCGTCAGGCGACAGCCGGGTCTCGCGGACCATGCGCCGCAACGTCTCCGAGCGGCGCAACCTTCTGGGGCGGTGGATGGGGAATGGCATGTGGCCAAACATACCGCTGTCGCGTTCGCTGCGCAGCTCGGGCCTTTTCTTGGCTGGAGGGCTGGAGGTGCGCTTACTTTCGAAGCTCGATCAGGTCGGCGAAAATCACTTCCTCGCTTCGGCTGCGGATGCGGGCCAGCACTTCGTCCGTCGGTCGAGAGTCGAGCTGGATCTTGCAACAAGCCGCAGAAGCGCCATCGAAAACGGTGTTTTCGATTTCCTGGGCGTTGATCCCCGCCTCGCGCACGGCATCGAGCACGTTGGCCAGCACGCCGACCTTGTCGTGATGCCGCACGATCAGCTGGAAACGGGCCGGCGTCCTCTGCGCGACGTTGACGCAGTTGGGCACCACGCCCTCGTTCAGAAAACTGTCCACGATCCTCACCGTCTCGTTGGCGATGGCATCCTGCGCCTGCTCGGTCGAGGCACCGATATGGTGCGTGCCGTAGACGTTGGGAAGCAGGGTGAGCTCACTGCTGAAGGCACCCTCTCCACCTTTGGGTTCCTTCTCGAACACGTCCGCAGCCACCCAGATCCGGCCGCTCTTCGCTTCGGCAAGCAGTGCCCCTTGCTCCACCACGTCGGCGCGAGAGGTGTTGACGAAGAGCGCGCCAGCGGGCATCGCCGCCAGCACCTGGGCGGAGATCAGCCCTTTGGTCTCTGGGCTCGCAGGCAGATGAACGGTGAGTATGTCGGAGGCGCGGGCCAGCGCCAGCGGGCTGTCTCCCCATTCGAATCCGTGGGCCCTCGCGCGCGCCGGCGTGAGCGATCGGGAGTAGGCCAGCACGCTCATCCCAAAGGCCTTCGCGCGAACGCCGACTGCGGTACCGATGTTGCCCATGCCCACGATCCCGATGGTCCGACCGAAAAGGCCGCGTGCCTCCGAAAACTTCTTCTTCTGCCACTTGCCCTCGCGCAGCGCAGCCACGCCATCGGGAATGCGCCGGTCCACCGCGAGGATCAGGCCCCAGGTCAGCTCAGCGACCGCAATCGCATTCTGCCCCGGGCAATTCGCGACGTATACTCCGTGCTCGCTCGCGGCCTTCACGTCGATGGTGTTGACCCCCGCGCCGGCGCGAACCACCAGCGAGAGCGCGGACGCTTGTCCGAAGACGCGCGCGTCGACTTCCGTGCCGCGGACGATCAAGATCGACGCGTCGCGCGCTGCCGAAGCGAGGTCCGGACCTTTCAGCTCCGGTCGAAAGTCGACGGTCAACCCCAGCCCGCGCAAGCTTTCCAGGTGTTTCTTGGGAAACTGATCCGCTACGAGAACCCGCATCTGTTTCCTCCGAGAAGGCTCTTATTTCGCCGAGCGCAGCATAGGATGACGCTCGTGCCAATCGAATCCTTCGAGCACCATATTCCGGAAGTCCATTCCTCCGCGTTTGTCCACTGCGCGGCGCACTTGATCGGCCAGGTTCAAGTGGGCGAAGAGGCATCCATCTGGCCCTGCGCCGTGCTCCGGGCCGACCACGGTCCAATCGCCATTGCCGCGCGCACCAGCATTCAAGACGGCTGCGTAGCTCACGTCACCCACGACGTGAGCCAGACGCGCATCGGGATGGAGTGCACGGTCGGTCACCGGGTAGTGTTGCACGGCTGCATCGTCGGCGATCGCTGCCTGGTAGGCATGGGTTCCGTGCTGCTGGATAACGCCGAGCTGGGAGAGTGGTGCTTCGTGGCAGCCGGATCCCTTCTCACGCCCAACCGGAAGTTTCCCCCGCGGTCGTTCATCCTCGGCTCCCCTGGACGCCGCGTGCGCGAGGTGACCGCGGCAGAAATGGAATGGATCACGCATTCCTGGAAATCGTACCAGGACCTGGCGCGCCGCTATCGGCGCGGCTCGTGATTCGGTTCAATCCAGGTATCCCTGCGCCTGAAGCCTGAACAAGTGCGCGTACCGACCCTCTCTCTCCAGCAATTGACGGTGCGTACCCAGCTCCTCCATTGCGCCGTTGTGCAGCACGGCGATCCGATCGGCGATGCGGACCGTCGAGAAGCGGTGAGAGATGATGATCGCCGTTCGATCGGCGGCCAGCGCTTTGAATCGTTGGAACAGCTCGTGCTCTGCCTCGGCGTCGATGCTGGCGGTCGGCTCATCGAGGATCAGCACCTCGGCATCGCGCATGAACGCTCGACTCACGGCGATTTTCTGCCACTGCCCGGCGGAGAGCTCATGTCCTGCCTCGAACCAACCCCCGAGCACGGTCTCGTACTGCTTTGGTAGCCCGGCGATCAGCGATTGCGCACCACCCCGCTCCGCGGCGCGCTCGATCCTGGAGCGATCCTCGATGTGAGCGACGTCGCCCAGGCCGATGTTCTCGCCGGCGCTGAACTGGTAGCGGACGTAATCCTGGTAGACGGCCCCGATACGCGATCGGAGATCAACCGGATCCATGTCGCGCAGATCGACGCCGCCGTAGAGGATCTCCCCCTCGGTGGGCTCGTACAGCCTCAGCAGCAGCTTGACCAGCGTGCTCTTGCCGGCGCCATTTTCACCCACCAGCCCCAGTTTCTCGCCGGGAGCCAGGACCAGATTGATGTTGCGCAAGGCCCAGGGCTCCTTGCCCGGATAGCGGAACGAGACGTTGCGCAGCTCGATGGCGTTGCGGCCGCGCGGCGGCGAGAGCGGCGGGCTGCGCCGCGGCGCTTCGCCGCTGGTTGGGATTCCGAAGTAGAGGAACAAGTTGGACATGAACAGCGCGTCTTCGTACATCGATCCAATCGACGAGAGGATTCCCTGGAACGCTGCCTGGCCTTGTCGAAAGACCGCCAGGTAGAGCGTCATGTCTCCCAGGGTGATTTGGGCGCTCGCCGCGCGCCCCGCAACCAGCGCGTAGCAGCCATAGAAAGCGCCCAGCGACAGCAGGCCCAGGCCGAAGCCCCAGAGCATCCGCCGCAGCGCCAGCTTGCGGTCTTCCGCGAAGAACTTGTCGAACAGGGCGCGATAGCGGCCGAGGATCAGCGAGCTCAGCCCGTAAAGCTTCACCTCCTTGACGTGGCTGTCGCGAGTGAGGATCCACTCCAGGTAGTTGAGCTTCCGACCCTCGGGCGCGCGCCAGGAGTTGAGGCGAAAGGATTCGACCGCCAGCTTCGCCTCGGCGAAGAAGGCGGGAATCGATGCGGCGACCAACACCAGCACGCTCCAGGCAGAAAGGCGGATGAGCAGCGCAGCATAGGCCCCCAGCGTGATCGTGTTCTGCGCGATGGAGAAGGCCTGCAGCACCAGCGACAGCGGACGCGACGAGGCCTCGCGCCGGGCGTTTTGCATCTTGTCGTAGACTTCCGAGTCCTCGAAGTGCCGCAGCTCGAGAGAGAGCGCCTTCTCCAGGATTTTGACGTTCACCACGTTGCCCAACTTGGCGCGCAGCAGCTCGCGCAGAAGCCCCTGCGCCCGGCCGACGGACGCGGAAGCCACCATCAGAATCAACTCCAGGCCCACGCGTGCGAACACCCGGGCGCGGTCCTCCGCCAGCCCGGTGCGCGCCGCAGTTACCACGGCGTCCACGATCAGCTTGCCGACGTATGCGATGCCGGCGGGCAGCACCGCGGCGATCAACGTCAACAGCGCAATGGCGATCGCGCTCTTCCGATCGGCGTCCCAGACCAGACGAAAAGTTCCGGGCACCTGTCGAAAAATGGCGGCCGCGCCCGTGAGCCGGGCGCGGAGCGATGCCCCTGCGCCGGGTACGGAGTTGGTTTTGGACGGGAACGGATGGAGCACAGCAGCAGAGTCAGTATCGAATCAATGAAGCCGGATTGGAATAACCGCGCGCCTGCGCCTTCGCTCGAACGGCTCGGAACAAGGGCCGGCGCGCCCGAGGCGATTATCCTTCACGGGTGACGAATTCTGGAAACCCGCCCTCTCCCCTGCCGTTTCCCGAGAGCCTTTGCCATCGGTGCGCCGCACCGCCGCGGTACGTGACGACCGCCACCTCGACCTTCATCCTGTGCCCGCTCTTGCCGAACAAGTACCCGCCACAGCCAGTGCTGAGCTGCCCGCTCTTCCGACCCATCGAGGCGGACCAGACCCGCTGAGGGACCGCCCTTCCCCAATGAGCAGCGGCGTGCGAACGAGTCCGAGCCGACGGGGATTGCTCAGCGGTTCTCGTGCGCGAGCGCCGCGAGCGCATATCGAGCGACCCGCGCGATCGTCTCCGTCGTCCCTGGAAGGTCCGGATAGTGGCCGGCGAGGTCGCGCTGCGGATAGCGCAGCTGGGCGATCGCGTTGCGGTACGAACGCTTGGCACCCTCGCGATCTCCCATGCGTTCCTGGATCTGGGCGAGCAGATAATGTCCCAGCGCCAGCGTGGGCTCCAGGAACAGCGCCTTCTTCAGCTCCGAGCGCGCTTCCTCGAGGTTCCCATTTTGCAGCGCCGCAACACCTCCGAAGATGCGAGCCTCCACGCAGAGCGGTTCGCGGCTAACTGCATTCTCGAAAGTTTCCCGCGCATCGGTGGGCCGTCCGAGCAGCGAATAGAGGTTGCCCAGCGTGAGCAACGCCGCCAGGTCGTCCGGATCCCCCTTGATGAGCGCGGAGACCGCCTCGAGCGCCGCGTCGAACTTGCCTTGATCCATCAGGCGCACCGCTCCGTTCAAGCGCTCCTGCGGCGAGTCGGGCAGCCGGCCATTCTTTTCGATGGCCGGCGAGGGCTCGCAAGCCGTCGGCGAGGTTCGCTTGGAATGGGTTTTGGGCTGGCGGCCGGAAGCTCCGCGAAGGGAGGCAGCCGGCGGCGACGGCTGCTCGCGCTTTTTGTGCCCCTTGCCCGGCGAGAACAGCGCGCGGCGATACACGAAAGAGCCTTCTACCTCCACCATCTCGAATTTCTCGTATACGCGGAAGAGGCTCTCCGAATAACCGAGGAACAGATACGCGCCGGGCCGCATGGCCACCAGGAACCTCTCCATCAGCCCGCGGATGGTCGGCAGATCGAAGTAGATGATCACGTTGCGGCAGAGGATCAGATCGAAGGACCCGGGCCGAACGTGCGCGAACACCGGCGACGCGAGGTTCTGCGCTTCGAATCGGATGCAGGCGCGAAGCGCCGGCTGGACCTCGAATCCACCCTCCCTCGGATGGAAGAAGCGGCGGCATCGGTCGTCGGAGACGCCGGCCATGCGACGCGCGGGGAAGCGACCGAGCTTGGCATTTTCCACTGCGGCGGAGTTGAGGTCGGTGGCCCAGATCTCTGCCTCCTGCGGCTCGGTGCCGGCCTCCGCGAGCACCATCGCCAGGCTGAATGGCTCTTCGCCGGTGGCGCATCCGGCGGACCAGATGGAGAGCTTACGGTGTTCGCGGCGCGCCTGGGCAAGTAGCTCGGGGATGATCCGACGTTCCAGGGCTCGAAACTGCCCCGCGTCCCGGAAAAACTCCGTCTTCCCCACCGTGACCAGCGGCAACAGGGAGCGCAGCTCGTGCTCTCCGGCCAGCTCCTGCAAACGGCGCACGTACTCTTCGGCATCGGTCAGACCCAAGGCGGGCATTCGCTCGGTCAGAGCCAGCTTCAGCCCGTGGAATCCATCGGCGGCGATCTTCAAACCAGCGCGCTCCAGCAGCAGAGAAGCGAGCTGCTCGAGGGCTTTGCGGTCGATCGTCAACAACGTTCCACCAACTGAATCAAGGCGGGTGCGATCCGGTCCAGCGAGAGAATCTGCTCGGCCGCGCCGATCTCGACAGCTTCCTTGGGCATCCCGAACACCACGCAGCTCGCGCGGTCTTGCACGATGGTGTGACCACCGCGCAGGCGAATGTGTTTCAGCCCCTGCGCTCCGTCGCGTCCCATCCCGGTTAGCACGATGCCGATCGCCTTGTCCCGATAGGATTCCGCGGCCGAAATCAACAGCGCGTCGCAAGAGGGCTTGAACCCCATCCGCGCCGGCCCGTCGTCCAGCTTCGTCCTGCCGTTCGCGGTCACCAGCAGATGCGCACGCGAGGGCGCCAGGAAAACCGTGCCCGGCGCCAGCGGCTCGTCGTCGATCGCCTCGACCACCCGCAACTCAGTCTCCGACGAAAGCCACTGCGCAAGGCCGTTGGTGAATCCATGGCTGATGTGCTGACACACGCAGATGGGCGCAGAAAACGCCTTGGGCATCATCCGCAGGAGGATGGAGAGGGCGCGCGGACCCCCCAGAGAAGCAGCGATCGCCACCAGCGGTGAGCTGGGTAACGGCTCGGAGCCAGCGAGCGCACGCCGTTTGATCCGGTTCCCCTTCATGTGCCGGACCACCTGGACCTGCGACAGCAGCACCAGCTTGGGAGCCAGCTCGTGCCAGAAGGACGGCGATGGCTCCCGGGGACGTTCGGCGACGTCCAGTGCTCCGAGCGCCAACGCGCGAAAGGGGTCCAGCGAGGTGGCTTCCCTCGAGCGCAGGACCAGGATCGGCGTCGGATGCTCGTTCATCACGGTCTCGATCGCCGCAAACGCCTCCTCGTTGTCCCGGGTCAACTCCACCACCACCACGTTCGGAGCATGGCGGATGATCGACCCCAGCATCGAGGAATAGCTGCACCCTTCCCCCACCATCTTCAGCTCTTGAGAGTCGAAGAGAGCACGGGCGTTGGTGGTGAGCTGATGCGTTTCATCGACCAGCAGAACGCGGGCGGGCTTGGAGCGCGGCGGCACGGTGAGTTAGGTCAAGCGATCCAGGGTCTCGGCCAAAGTCTCTACTCCCAGCTCTCCCTTGATCAGGTAGGCGTCAGCGCCGGCGTCCACCCCACGGCGCTTGTCCTCCGGGGACGCCAAGGAGGAGAGAATGATCACCGGGAGCTTGCTGGTGGTGGCAGCGGCCTTGACCCGCCGGGTGAGGGTAAAGCCGTCCATCTTCGGCATCTGCACGTCGGTCAGGATGGCGTCGAACGACTGCGCGCGAAGCTTGGCGTAGGCCTCCTCTCCGTCCTGCGCCTCGTCGGAGGCGTGCCCCAGCGCCTTGACCAGTGCCGAGGCGGTGGCTCGAGCGATGGGAGAGTCATCCACGATCAGCAGTCGCAGCCGCTTCGCCGCGGGCGCGGGCATCGCAGTCCGGCTGAGACGTCGAACTTCGGTCATCACGTCGCGCAGCTGCAGCAGCACAGCCACCCGCCCATCTTCGATCGCAGCCGTCCCGGCGATGAACGGTGCGCCCTTCAGCAGATCGCCTCCGCACGGCTTCACCGCGACCTCGCGCTCGTCCACCAGACCATCCACCACCAGGGCGGCGCGATCGTCGCCCAGCCTGATCACCACCGCGGGCGGCTTGTCATGCCGCGGCCCACCGTTGAGGCCCAGCAGCGGCCCCAGGGAAATGAGCGCGGTGGGCCTGCCGCGGTGCTGGATGGCCACCGTTCCGAACACCTCGAGCTTCTCGGTCGGCTTGATCCGCCGCACCGATTCAACGTCGGCCGCGGGCATTCCGTAGACGTCGTCTCCGAGCCTCACCAGCAGCACGCGCATCAGCGCGAGCGACTGGGGAAGGCGGATCATCACCGTTGTGCCGCGTGCGACGCGGGTGTTCACCGCGACGGATCCACCCAACGCTTCGACCTTGCGCTTCACCACGTCCATGCCCACGCCGCGTCCGGATAATTCAGTAACCTCCTGACGCGTGGAGAAGCCTGGCAGGAAGATGAGGTCGATCACGTCGCGATCGGACATCGCGGCTACCTGCGCAGCACTGAGGATTCCCTTGCCCACCGCCGAGGCGCGAAGCTGATCGGGATCGATTCCCTTCCCATCGTCAGAAATCTTGATGTGCAGCATGTCGCCATCGGCCTGGACGCGAATCTGGAGCTGCCCTGCAGCCGACTTGCCCAGCTGCGCGCGCGTCGACGACCCCTCGATGCCGTGATCCACCGCATTGCGCAGCAGATGCACCAGCACGTCCCGCATGTCGCTGAGCATCGAGCGGTCGACCCCCAGGTGCGCGTTTTCGATCGAGAGGTCCACCTCCTTCCCTTGCTGGCTGGCCATGTCGCGCACTGCCCGCGGAAAGGCTTCAAAGACGGTGGACAGTGGAACCAGCCGAGCGTGAGCGACATTGTCCGCGAGCTGGGACAAGCTTCCGTGGAGCACGTTCTGACCATCGGCGTTGCGCCGGATGAAGCGGAAGGCGTCGTCTCGCAGCAGGTGGAGATCACTCTCCAGCTGATCAAGCGTGCTGCGATCCTCGCCGTCGCTGTAGGCGATTTCACCGAACCGAAGAAAGCGATCGCCGATGCGGGAAAAACGCTGGAGAATCCCGTTGAGCTCCGAGGTGCGCAGCCGCGCCCGCGCGCTCTCCACCAACAAGTCGCCCGCCATCAGCCCCAGCGAGTCAAGCACTTCAACGTTCACCCGGATGCTGCGGTCCTGCAGGGCGGCCCTCGAGCCCTCCGGCGATGCATCCGGCGAGGCCGCCGTCGGCATTTTTCCGTTTTCCGCGGCGGTCGGCATTGCGGCGGCCGTTTTTTGGAGAGCCGGTGAATGAGACGCGCCCGGATGCAGCGCCGGCACTGGATTTCCGGAGATCTGCGCCAGGCTTTCGCACATCGCAAAGCTCGCCGATGTGCCGCTGTGCGCGCCGGGCATGTCCTCCAGCAGATCGGAGACCGCATCGCACGCGCGCAACAGCAGGTCCGTGGCGACGCGCGTGGAAGTTCTGCCTTCGCGCGCGCTGCCCAGGAGATCCTCTGCCGCATGCGCAAGCTGGCCAATGCCCGAGAGGCCCAGCATTCGCGCCTCCCCCTTCATGGTGTGCAGCTCGCGGGCAACCGTGTCTGCGGCCAGGGTGTTCTCCGGCTTCTCCAGCTGAAGTACCGCCAACTGAATCTTCTGGAGGCGATCCGCGCTCACCTCCTGGAATTTCTTCAGGAGCGATTTCTTGATCGCCTCGGTGTCCATAGGCCGCGACGGTTTGAGCCGGTCGCTAGTCCGCTTTGAACCTTCTAATCAGCTCGGCAAGCCGACTGGCCAGCTGCGTCAGCTCGGTGGCGGCGCCCGTCGCCTGCTTGGAAGCGTGCGTCGTCTGCCGCGTGACGTCCTCGATCTCGCCCATCGAGGCCACCACTTGCTCGGTCGCGGTCCGCTGCTGTTGAGTAGCCAGGTTGATCACGCGCGCCGCGTCGGACGTCTCCTGAACACCGGCCAGAATCCCTTCCACGGCCTGCGCCGCCACCGCGCCGAGCTTCTCACCGGATTGGGTGGCCAGCTTGGACGCCTCGGCCGCGCCGGCAGCGGCCGCGGTAGCCTCCCGGATCTCCGTGATCAGATTTTTGATCTCCTTGGTGGAGTCCAGCACGTTCTCCGCCAGCCGGCGCATCTCGGCCGCCACGATCGAAAACCCCTTGCCCGCCTCGCCCGCGCGAGAACCCTCCAGCGCGGCATTGAGAGCGAGCAGGTCCGAGCGGTCGGCGATCTCGTCGATCACCTCTACCACCGTTCCGATCCGCTCCACCCGCTTGGACAGCTTGGTGATCGAATCGGCGACTGCTACGCCGTCGTTTCGAATCTGCTGCATGGCCTGAATGAACTCGCCAATCGCTCCGCGCCCCGACCGGGCGGCCCCCAGCGTTTCTTCCGCCACGCGCGCCACCGAGCCGGCGTTCTCGGCGATCTGAGCGGAAGCGTGCTTGAGCTCCTCCATCGTCGCGGTCGTCTCGTGGATCGCCGCCGCCTGCTCGGTGGAGGACGCCTCGTGTTGCGTCGATGCTGCCAAGACTTCGTTGGCCGAAGAAGAGAGCCGCAGCGCAGCGCCATTGATCTCGCGCACAAACGTCCGCAGCGTCTCGATCACCTTCCCGAAACCCTCCAGGAGAGGCCCCAGCTGGGAGTCCTGCGTCCCGTTGCTCCAGCGAGAAAGATCGCCCTCGCGGACCAGCGCTCCCAGCCCCTCGATGGCTTGCTCGATCTCGCCTGTGCTCACCTGCTTTCGCCGCTCGTCCTCAGCAATGCGCCGGCCCAATCTCTCCAGCAATTGGTTGAGCAGCGCACCGATCTCTGCCGCCTCGCCGCTCAGCTTTCCCTGCGCCACGCGCGCCGACAGGTCGCCCCCCAGCGCGGCCTGCAGTGCCTGGGCGATCGGTCCAAGGCTCCCGCCTCGCTTCCGGGCCCTGAGCGGCGCTTTTTCGTCCTGAGATTCCAGTGCCATTCTCACTGCCCTCCGATTTGCTTCACCATCTGCGGCAAGTCGACCAGCAGCACCGGGGCATTGCCGTCGAGCCAAACGCCGATCGCGAACCCTTGCGGGCTGAGCCCCGGCGGCAGCTGCCGCAGCTGCGCCACGGGAATGGTCCGCACGCCGTGCACGAGGTCCACCTGAAGCTCGTTGGTTGCGCCGTTAGACGTCTGGAACACCAGCGCCCGGTCACCCGCTCGAGTGGGGCCAAGGCCCGCCGAAGACCGGATGCCCGACGGTAGCTGGTCGACGCGAAGCACTTGCGCCGCGTCCGCGCCGTAGCGAGATCCCCCCACCTCGAAGAGCAGGATCTCCACGTCACCTCGGCTCGCGGAGCTGCTCGTCACCGGTTCACCGCTCGCCGCCGCGTGGCGTGAAGCATCTTCGAAAGGTTGAGCAGCAGAATCGCTTCGCCGCGAGTCCCTGCATTGACCACCCCGCTGAGGTACTCCGAGGCATTGCTGCCACCGAGCGGAACCGGAAGGATCTGCGCGAGCGGAAAGCGGCGCAGGCCAATCACCGCGTCGGTCACCATCCCTGCCACGTAGCTTCCGGTTATCCCCAGGAAGAGCCGGGTGCGAGCACCCACGCGGGCCTCGCCCTTGCCGAGGAATCGCAGCACGTCCAACACCGGGAGGACGTCGCCGCGATGAGCGCAGACGCCGAGAATGAACGATGGAGTCTTCGGCAAGGGCGTCAGCGGACCTGCGCGCAGAACTTCGAGCACATGCTCGGACGGGACACCGAACTGGAGATCGCCCAGCCTGAAACAGAAGTATTCGTGCTCCGGGATGGTCTTCGCCACCACTCCCCGGTCGGGGGCGGATTGGATCGCGCGCTGCAGCGGGGTGGAGTCCAATTTGGAGAAGGAGCAGCTACAATGCTCGACGTGCTCATCTTAACCCGATCGATTTTGCGCCGGTGAGGGGACGATGTCGTCGCGCGTCCTAGTCGTTGATGACAGCACCATGCTGGTAGAGCTGGCGACGCGATCCCTGATCGCGGCCGGCTTCCGGGCGGCCGGCGCGACCGATCTCGCCGGGCTGGATCGCCAACTGTCCAGCGGATCGTTCGACTTGATCCTGGTGGATGTGAACATGCCGGAGATGTTCGGGGACGACGTGGTCGATTTTCTGCGGAGCCAGCGCCAGGTCCGCGCGAAGCTGATTCTCTATTCGCAGCTCTCGGAGCGAGAGTTGTCGGAGAAGGCGGCAAGCTGTGGCGCAGACGGCTACATCTGCAAAGCCGGCGGCATCGAGTCGGCCGTGTCGGCGGTGCGCCGTTTCCTGGCTGACCCGCAAAAGGGCAGCGCGCCGTCGGGGCCGGAATCGGGACCTGGCCATGAACCGGGGCGGAAGCAGCGCATCCTGGTCGTGGACGACAGCGCGCTGACGGCTCAACTTCTCGAGCGGGAGCTCTCGGCAAAGGGTTTCGAGGTCACCACCGCCGAAAACGTGGACAAGGCGACCAAGATCATCCTCAAGAAGCAAACGCGACCGGATCTGATCCTACTCGACGTTCGGATGCCCAACGTCGACGGCGAGCAGTTCTGCCGCTTCATCAAACGCAACAGCTTGTTCGCCGGAATCAAGGTGCTGCTCTGCTCGGGAGAGAACGAACAGGAGCTGCAACGCATTTGTCGGGAGGCGGGGGCGGACGGCTATCTTCCGAAGAATGCGGTCCTTGGGCAGCTGCTCGCCCGCGAGCTCGAATAGAGCCCCGCTGTCCAAAGTTCGGACATTCCCATCCCCGCATCTACTCAGGCCTCGCTCGCTTCACCGTCCAATGCTGAGGCCTCGACGCTCCCTCGACGTAAAACACATTTACAATCCGCCTTCGTTCCTCCAACCCGGTTTCTCAAGTGGTCCGGTGTGTTAGCCCACTCGTCCCAACCCCTCTGAGTTGGCGCGCTTCTTGTACAAGAGACGGGTCACGGCGGCGTGTCCGCCCAGAGTGTATAGAGGCTGGAATGGGTCTGGCCTCAAATGGGACTCCGACCTTCCCCCCGGGCCGAAGTCCCATTTCTTTTTGCGGTGGCTCAGGCCGCCGACGGCTCTGAAGCCGGACCGCCCTCAGGTTTGGACGTGCTGGTCTGTAAGCTGCGCGCGTAGTCGAGGCTCACCGCGTGGCCCTTCTCGCAATTGCGGCTGCCCTGTCGGCCCTCCTTCTCGAGCTGTCGAAGCAGCTTCTGGCAGCAGTCCGGAAAACTGGCAAAGCTCAAGTTGGGCATGGACTGAATCTAAAGGGCCAGCAAGGCGGCGAAGTCAAGCGGCTCGGCGTTCGCCAATCGCCCGAGCGAAGTTGCCGATGCTGAGCCAAGGAGCGGATCGCCGAAGAGCGGTGAGCATTCGCCGGACGCCCAGCGGCCGGCCTCCGGCGCCGAGGCCCCGGGCGACGTCGAGGTATTGCATCGGGTCGATGCAGAGGGAGCGGGTTTGAATCTGGTCGATGCGATGGCGCCCCACCAGCTCTTGCAATGCAGCGACTTCCCCTTCCCGATCGGTGACGCCCGGGAAAAGCAGCAGGTTGAGCGCCACGTAGGCACCCCGCTCTCGCGCGAGCCGCAGCGACTCCTCCACGTGCTCCAATCCGTAGCCGACGGGCCTGTAGTACGCGGCATAGAGGTCCGGGGCGGCTGAGTTCAAAGAAACGCGAATCGCGTCCAGCCCGGCATCGAGGAGCGCCCCCAGCGCGTGCGGCAGGCTGCCGTTCGTGTTGATGTTGATCGATCCTCGTGTCGTTCGTTCGCGGATCAGTCGGATCGCGCGCGCGATGGCCTGGTAGCGGGTGAGCGGCTCGCCCTCGCATCCCTGGCCGAAGCTGATCATCGTGCGGCCGTTCGCGCGGGACAGATGGCGGGCGCCGACGTCGGCCATCTCCTCCGCGCTCGGGCCGTCCGAGATGCGCAGGTGCGAAGCGGGCGGTCCACCCGCGGGTTGATCCGAGAGGCATCCCACGCACCGCGCGTTGCAATGAACGGATGCGGGGATGGCTCCTTCATCGCGCTCATAAAAGATGTTCTGGCTGGTGAAACAGCGATACGCCAGCGCGCACGTCTGGAGCTGGACCAGCACGCGATTGCCGGGAAGCGCTGCCCGGTGAGCAGCGATGCGCGGACCCAGCTCTGCAGTGGAGAACTTGTCCGGCTCCCAATGCGCGCGGCGGTCGGTTCGCAGCGCCCAGGTGACGGCGCGCCGACGGCTCCATGCAGCGGCGGCGTAGGCCCACTGGGGCAGTACGACGCCCCCGCTCTTGACCTCGCCGGGAAGAAACGTCCGGGTGTAGCCCGGGGGAAGCAGTGCCCCGACCGCGTGTGGTACGAACGAGCGACCGTTCGCGCTGATCATGTCCAACAGCTCCAGCTTGCCGGTGCGCGAATCCACCCCGACCGGGAGTCGACCCGGGAGATGCGCCAGCTTCGCGCCGGCCGGCAAGTCCATGTAATCCTTGTTCGCCGGCAGCAGCTCTTCGCCGCTACGAAACGTCGCCAGGAGGTGCGGGTGCTCCATCACCACGCCCCGAGGATCCGAGAACAACAGCTTGGGTGCCGATGCCACCCAGCTTTGATAGCATGCCGGGTGTTCACGCGGCTTGCTCGAGCGGCCAGAATATTCTGGCTAGCCGGCAGTCACTGGGCCGTGGGGTTGTGCAATGCCCGCGCAGCTCGCGCGTTTGACGGGAGTGGGCATTTCAAATAAAGCGATCATAAATTCAAGGATTTGAGCTCATATGTGGGACTTTAGGCAATCCAACCGGGTGAAGCAGGAGTTTGAAGCGCTCGCGCTTGCCCACTTGGACCCGCTGTACTCAGCCGCGCTCCGTCTGACTAAGAACGAGCGCGACGCGGAAGACCTGGTTCAGGACACCTGCATGCGCGCATACCGCTTCTTCGACAAGTTCGAGCGCGGCACCAATATCAAGGCTTGGCTGTTCAAGATCCTCACCAATACCTTCATCAATCGGTACCGGCGGAAGGTGAAGGAGCGAACCGTGGTGGAGGGAGCTGAGCGGGATACGGTGCACGAGCGCTTCGTCAGTCGCGACGCCACCGACTTCGCCGCCAATCCCGAGCAGTACTTCTTCGACCGACTGCTTTCTGACGACGTGCTGCGGGCGATCGATTCTCTGCCGATCGATTTCCGGCTGGTGGTAATCCTCGCCGACCTCCAGGAGTTCTCCTACAAGGAAATCGCCGAAATACTCGAATGTCCAGTAGGAACAGTGATGAGTCGGCTGTTTAGGGGCCGCAAGCTGCTTCAGAAAACTCTTCGGGATTATGCGCTCGGCCAGGGCGTTTTCAGGGAAGCGGAAACAAGCGCTCCAGGGCCGACCGACCTTTCCGAGTATCGCAAGCGGAAAATCGCAGGCTAGGGGCGCTCTGGCGAGCGGTTGAACGGGGTCGATGGGTGAGGAGTGGTCACGATGTCTGCGAACATTTTCCAGGCCGAGATGACCTGCGACGAGTTGGACAGCTTCGTTTACCCGTACCTGGACGGCGAATTCGGCCCCGATGAGCGCCTCCAGTTCGAGCGCCACCTCTCCCGATGCAGCCGGTGCGCTCAACGCGTCCACCTCGAGGCGGGTTTCCACGAAACGCTGAGGAAAAAAACTCAAGAGCTTCTATTCGATCCGGCGCTCCGAGCCCCGGAAGCCTTGCGCCGCGGGATACAGGCGAAGCTCCGTCAAGAGCAGCAGCGGGCCTTCATGCGAAGCTGGATCCGCGCCAGCGCCGCCGCAGTGGCCATCGCAACCGCGAGCGGTGCATATGTCTACTTCCGACCGGGCTTGAGAGAGCGCTTCGCCGAGGATGCCGCAATGCGGCATGCAAAGGCCCTTCCCTTCGAGATTCAGCAGACGACGCCGGATCGATTCGAGGCATGGTTTCAAGGCAAGCTCGACCACCGCGTCTCGGTGCCGCGCCTTTCAAACGCCAAGCCCGCCGGCGCGCGGCTTTCGAACGTGAAGGACAAGCAAGCGGCGTACATCGCCTACGACGCAGCCAACGGCGCCGGGCTGGGACCGCGCCGCATAGGGCTCTTCGTCTTTTACGATGCGAAGAGAGAAATCACCGCGGCGCCACTGCCGTCGGTCGAGTTGGACAGCAGCCACGGGTACAATGTCGCCACCTGGCGAGACCACGAGATCGTCTACGAGCTGGTGACGGACCTGGACGAAACAGACATTCGGCAAATGCTGAGCGGAACCCAGCCGACCGCCCGCCCCAGCCCGCCCTTGCCTGCCGCTGAGGTTAAGCCTGCGTCCCTACAGCAGTGAGAGTTCCGGCGCGTTGACGACGTCCCAAGGGTACCGATAGCCTTGCATTTTCCCCAGCTGCTTTCCGCGGTTAGGTCTGCGGACCGCAAGGCGAGGACGATGTCCAAGAGAATCCTGATCGTTGAAAGCGACCCGGAGCAGTGCCGCGGAATGCGGACCGCGCTGGAAGCCAAGGGCTTCGCGGTGGAAGAGACGCCCAACGGCAAGAAGGCCGTGGAGGTGGTGCGGGAAACGCGGCCCAATCTGGTGATGCTCTCGGTGGAGCTGGCCGCGGGACAAAGCGGCTACATCATCTGCGGCAAGATCAAGAAGGACGACGAGCTGAAAAGCATCCCGGTGGTGATCGTCGGCAACCCGGACGGCTTCGTCCAACACAGCAAGCTCAAGACGCACGCGGACGAGTACGTGCCCAAACCCGTCGATGCCGAGGTGCTCGTAGAGCGCGTGGCCGCCCGGATTGGATGGCCCGAGGCGGATGCCGAAGTCGATGACAGCCTCACGCTCGAAGATGTGGTCGATGATGGCGCCTCGGCGGAACCGGTGGAGGAGATCACGCTGGAGGAGGCAACCATCCAGGGCGACCCGGATTTGGACATGCTGGATTCGGCATTCGAGGGGCTGACCGCGGATGCAGCACAACCTGCTTTCAGCGAAGATGCGGTCGAGGCTCCTCCAGACGGAACGGCGGAGGAACCGGTGCTCGAGCCCGGACCATTTGCCGACGCGCAAGCGATGTCCGAGGACGCCGATCGCGCCTTGGAGGGACTGGGCGGAGCGGCCGGGCACTCGGATTCCCATTCGCCCTCAGCCGCCCCGGTCGGATCAGCCCTCGAAGTGCGCGCCCTCCGGGCTCAACTGAGCTCGCTCAAGAAGACGCTGTCCGAGGCCCAGAGTCGGCAAAATGATGCGGAGGATCGCGTTCGCGAGCTGGAGGCGCAGCTGGAGAGCCGGGGCGCGGAGCTGGAAGCGATCGCCTCGACCAGTGGCAAGGGAGACAAGGATTTCTTCGCCCTTCGCGAAGCGGTGAACAAGAAGGAGAAGGACATTCTTCAGCTCACCACCGAGCTGAAGGACAAAGAAACCGAGATGGTGGAGCTGCGGGACCACGAGGTCCTGCTCGAGCAGCAGGTCTCCGAGGCGGCGGTCGAGCTGGCGCGCCGCGAGGCACAGATCAAGGCGCTGACCGGGCGAACAGACAATTTTGCAACCGATCGGAAGAAGCTCCAGGAGGAGCTGAACGACGCACGCAACCAGCTCCAGGCCAGCGAATCCGAGGCGCAGGAAATGCGCTCGATGATCGCGCAGCTCGAGGCGACTGCCCAGCAGGCCGAGGCGGAGCTCCAGCAGTTGCGCGGGCAGGTGGACGAGCTGCAGCTGTCGCTCGAGACGGCGCAGCGGGATGCCGAGTCGCAGGCCAAGCGAATCCAGGACATGGAAGAGCTGGCCACCAAGCACGAGGAGCGGATCACCAAGCTGTACCAGCGGATCAAGGGTGACGAGAAGGTCCGCGACAAGACGAAGAAGGCCCTCTCCATCGCCCTGCATCTGCTCGAGGAGCAGACCGGCACCGACGAAGAGGATGAACCGGCGGCAGCCTGACCCAAACCGTACGTCTGGGCTGGGATCAGGACTCGCGCTTGGGCGCGTCTTTCTTGTCCATCATCTTCTTTGCCTGTAGCTGGATCGCCGAAGGGATGTTCCTATCGCGGGACAGATCTTTGACCTCGCTCTCTCGAAGGGTCGCCAGGAATTTCATCGAGATCGCCAGCGGCGTTTTTGGATTCTTAACCAGCGCCAGCTTGACCTTGTAGATCTTGACCCACTCGCGTTTCGCGTAGATCACCCGCAGCACGTCCTCTAGAACGGCGCGGTTGTGCGCGATCATCAGCACCTCGCCATCGGTGATCCGCGGGCTGCGGACGACGGCGATCGCCACCAACTTGTTGGTGTCTCGGATCAGCAGCCCGCGAGCCTCTTTGTTTCCGATGGTAGCGAGCTTGATCTTCTCCGAAATGCTCATTTTCATGATCCGCTGCGCCAGGGTCAGCCGCTTGGTCTCCTCCATTGGAGGCGCCGTCTCGTCGGCCAGCTCGCGATACTCGCGCATGATCTCATCGGCAGTGGGACCCGGATCCGGCGGCTTGGTGAGAGCCTCGGGTCCAAAGACGCGCACCCGCGCTGCGTTCATCTGCGGCAGGTCCAGGAGCATCAGTCCGCTCCGCACCGCAAAGTCGCAGACGCCGTCGATCAGCGCCCGCGAAGCACTCGGGTTGTGACACAGCTGGCGAACTATCTCTTCATGGCGAAGCAGGCGCAGTTGGTTCTGCGCGACGATCTCGGCTATCCGAGAGCTGCCGCGCGCCGCGACCCGGGCGACCGCATCGTCAGGGGTGCTCGCGTTGAGGATCAACATCTCGGCGTACACGCTGGTGTCAGCCAGAAGGTCGAGGAAATATCCCAGCACCGGCGGCGGGGTGCCCTCGTCGCGCAGCGCCGTGCTCAAGATGCGGTCGGGAAGCTCAGCTGCGGTTTTTGCCGCCGTCTCCCGAACGCCGTCGTCCGGATCGAACGTGAGCATGAAAAGAGCTCCGATCATGTCCGAGGGCGACAGCGGGACGAGCGTCTTGGCGGCCATGATCCGCAGCGGGATGGGAGACTGGGGGTCCACGTGCTTGCGCAGGTTGGGAGGCAGGAAATCGGACTTGATCGGGCAAGTGCCTTCCTCTTCGGGAGCGCTCTGGGGAGCGGCCGAACCGGATGCGTCGCTCATGGAGCGTGGTTCCTCGAGTAGATAATCCGCAGCCCCTGCAGGGTGAGGAATTCGTCGACTTCGCCAATCGCCTTCGATTCCTCCGCGATCATCGTCGCCAGTCCGCCCGTCGCGATCACGCGCACCGGGAAGGCGAGGTCCTTCTTCATCCTCTCGCAGATCCCATCCACCAGCCCGACGTACCCGAACATCAGCCCCGACTGGATGGAATGGATCGTATTCCGACCCACGATGTGCGGCGGCTTGGCGAATTCGACGCGCGGCAGCTTGGAGGCATTCTCGAACAGCGCCTCCATGGAAATGGCTATCCCAGGGCAAATCGCCCCGCCCAGGTACTCTCCCTTCGGGCTCACCACATCGAAGGTGGTCGCCGTTCCGAAGTCCACCACGATCAGCCCGCACTGATGCTTGTCGTAGGCAGCCACCGCGTTCACGATGCGGTCGGCGCCCACCTCGCGTGGGTTGTCCGCCAGGATCGGCATTCCGGTCTTGATGCCCGGACCGACGAAGAGCGCCTTCACCTTGAAATAGCGCTCGGACATGCGCTCGAGGCTGAACTGGAGCGGTGGAACCACGCTGGAGATGATCACCGCCCGCACGGCAGTCGAATCGATGCCGCCCCAGGAGAACAGCTGTCGCAGCTGGATTCCGTATTCGTCATAGGTGCGGCGAGCGTCGGTCTCCAGTCGCCAGTGCTCCAGCAGCTGGCGGCCATCGAAGACACCGATCACCGTGTTGGTATTGCCTACGTCCATCGCAAGAAGCATGGGCGCAGTCTAATCCGCTTGCCGCCGGGAACGAATCTGCTGCACATCTCCGGCCACGATGCGCTCGGTCGCTCCGTCGGGCATCCTCAGGATCAGCGCGCCCGAGTCGTCGATGTCCTCGGCCACGCCCTGCAGCTCGCGCTGCCCGGTTTGCACCAGCACCTGCTGCCCGAGGGTGGACGACATTTCGCGCCACGCCGCGCGAATTGTCCCGAAACCGCGATCCGCGTGCACCTCCAGCCAGCGCTCCAGCCGAGCCCACAGCGCAGCGGCGAATGCCGCCCTGGAAATTGGGCGCCCGCGGGCTTCCGCCAGGGTGGTCAGCGTCGCCGCCATCTCATCGGGGTAATCGGATCGCGCGCCGTTCAAATTGATGCCCATTCCGAGCACTGCGAAGTGAATCCGATCCGGCTCTGCTGAAAGCTCGGTGAGAATTCCCGCGATCTTGCGCTCGCCGACGTAGAGATCGTTGGGCCATTTGATTCGAACGTCCGCACCCGCTTCGCGCAAAGCCTCGGCGCCGGCCACGGCCGCGACCAGCGTCAGCTCGGGAGCGCGATGCGGCGGCAGATCCGGCCGCAGCACGACGGAGAAGTAGAGATTGACTGCTCCAGGTGAAACCCAGGCCCGACCGCGGCGACCCCTGCCCGCAGTCTGCTCGTCGGCGACCACCACCTCGCCGTGGAAAGCTCCTTCGCTGGCGAGCTTGAATGCGAGCTCATTGGTGGAATTGAGCGTATCCCGGAAGTGGATCACCCGACCGATGTCGTGCGTTGTCAGCAGCGGAGTCAGCTCCAGCGCGGTGAGCCGATCGGGAATCTCCAGGAGGCGGTAACCTCGCGCGGGCACCGCCTCGATTCGATAGCCCTTGTGCCTCAGCGACTCAACGTGCTTCCACACTGCCGCCCGCGACAGACCCAGCTTGTCCGAGAGCGCTTCGCCGGAGGTGTACTCCTCGCCGCCGTCGGCCAGGAAGGCCAACACCAGCTCCTCGTTCGTCTGTTCCGTCGCTTCGGCCGGCATGTTCAAACTCAGCGAGTCAGTGCTTTAGCGTAAGGACCTACCCTGACGCGGTCAACGAATCCCTCGGGCGACACTTTCGCACATAACCGAATCGCCGCCGCTGAAGGGCCGCGCCCGCCGCGTTCAGCCCGCTTCGCCCTCGAGCGAACCCAGGTGTGGCGCGTCCTCGATGCGGATCAGCTTGCTGGGCGCGCGGGTAGTCTTCAGCTCATCGATCCACCTCAGCGCGGACTGCACGTCCGATTCGGTGGCCTCGTGCGTGAACACCACGATGGTGGCCGGCGAGCCCGGCTCGGTGCGCAGCGGCTGTCTTTGAATCACCGAGGCAATGCTGATTGCCTTCTCCCCGAGCACTCCGGCGATGCGCCCGAGCACCCCGGGCTCGTCGCTGACGGTGAAGCGCAGATAACACGCCCCTCGGCGCTCGCCGATGGGTCGCAGCGGGATATCGCGCAGATGAGGCGCGCAGAGCATGGGAAGGCGACCGGAGACACCCGCCAGGATATTGCGACAGATGTCGATCACATCGGACACCACGGCGCTTCCAGTGGGCAACGCGCCCGCTCCTTGGCCGAAGAGCATCGACGGACCGAGCGCAGCCGACTTGAGCAGCACGGCGTTGAACCCGCCTCGCACGTCCGCCAGCGGCGTGTGCTGCGGCACGAACGCCGGGTGCACCCGAGCCTCCAGCGCACCGTCCCCCGTTCGACGCGCCAGCGCCAGCAGCTTGAGGACGTACCCAAACTCCTGCGCCATGGCGAAGTCGATCGGATGAAGCCCCAGGATTCCTTCCACGGCCAGTTGGGCCGGCTTCAGCCGGGCCATGAAGGCGAGCGAAGCCAGCAGACAAAGCTTCTGCGCGGCGTCCGAGCCGTTCACGTCCAGCGTCGGATCAGCCTCCGCATAGCCGAGCGCTTGCGCCCGCTCGAGCGCCTTCTCGTACGCCACGCCCCTCTCGGCCATCTCGGTGAGGATGAGATTGGTGGTGCCATTCACTATCCCGTAGATCGCCTCGATGCGATCCGACGCCAACGCCTCGCGCAAGGTGCGGATGACCGGGATGCCGCCGCAGACGGCTCCTTCGAAGTGAAGGTCCACGCCCGACTTCAGGGCGCTGCCGAAGAGCTCTTCGCCATGTTCGGAGAGCAGCGCTTTGTTCGCGGTCACCACGTGCCGCCCGCTGGCAATGGCTCGAAGGAGGAGCTCGCGCGCAATGCGGGTGCCGCCGATCAACTCCACCACCACCTTCACCTTCTCGTCGTCGAGGATCTGCTGGTAGTCGCTGGTCAGCAACTCCTGCGGAACGTCGCGCGATCGCACCTTGGCCTGGTCGCGCACCAGGACGTGGCGAACGCGGACGCCAGCTCCTACTCGGCGCTCGATGTCCTCCGAGTGGGCCTGGAAGATCTGGTACGTCCCCAGCCCGACGTTGCCGAACCCGAGCAATGCAATTCCAATCTCGCGCATGGCTAAGCGTGCCTGCATCAGGGCGAGGACCGCGCTCGGCCTGCGCCTGGCGGGCTCACCTTGAACTCCTTGAGCGAATACTGATGTTGCGGAATCCGTTTTCCACCTGATTGAAGCGTGATCTCGATTCGCACGATCCCTACCTGCGGCGCGAAGGTGATCTCGTTGAAAAGCGTGGTGCTCTCGTTGACGGCGCTGCTCGATTCGATCCGAACGCAATCTCGAAAGGCGCCCGCGGGAGCTACGCAAGGCACGCCGATCTCTTTTATCTGGTAGTGCTCGACCGACGAAACCGACACCACATTGCTCCAGGTCCGGCCCAGCTCGATCGGTTCCCGCAACAAGTAGCGCCTCTGATCCCGTACCCCGAGCGCATCCACGGTCAGCTCTTGCCCTTGATTGTCCACATAGAAGCCGTTCTTCCAACTTACGATCTCGACGCGCCGCTCGCTCTTCTCGCCCAGAAAGTTGGCCTGGTAAGTCCAGAAGTTGCCCACCGCCAGCGGATAGTAGTCCAAAGCCGAGAGCGGCTGCGGGGCGCGGCGTACTTCCGGCGCTCGAGCGCAGCCGCTGGTAGCGAGAGCGACGACGCACCACCCCAGCGCGATTCGGCGCTTCACTGCGGGTTTCCGCCCGGCGGCCGCAAGCCACTGGAGTCGCTGCGCGGATCCGTCGCGCGGCGGGTTCGCCCGCGCAGCTCGTCCAACGCCTGCTGCGCGGCAGCTCGAACGGCGGGTTGATCGTGTCCTTGAGCCACCGTGTAGAGATACGCCTCTGCCTCCTCGCCGCCGATCGTCCCCAGAGCGAAGACAATCTCGCGAAGAAAACCGGAGTCCTTGCCGCGCGCCAACTCGATCAAGGGCGGAACGGAGCTGGGCCTCTTCAGCTCCACCAGGCCTCCAATTGCGCGGCGGACACCCTCGGGATCGGAACCCTTGAGCTTCTCCAGCAGCGCCTGCTCGACCGCCGGGTTCCTCCGCGCGGAGAGGGTGCGAATGGCGAACTCGCGGACGCGAGCATCCTGATCACCCAGGTCCTTCACCAGCGCCGAATCCGACTTGTCCAAAGCGGCCAGTTGCAAGTGCGCAGCGGAAGATACCTGGTCCAAGGCCTTCCCAAGCGCCTGGCGCGTCGCCTCTCGCCTCTTCTGGGGCTCGTCCGAGGAAACCTTGACCTCCCCCACGCCGGCGACTTCGTAACTTGCAAAACCCTCGGACTCCTTGCGGCGGATGCCCATCATCACGCCGACTTCGGCGAAGTTCCCCTCCCGTCCGTCCTTGTGCGACTCTCGCGTGAAGGCCAGCTCCAGTTGAAGGCTCAAATCCGCAGCCGCACCCGAGCTCTTCTTCTCCACGAGCTGGAAATAACCGCTCTCGGTCAGCTTCCGGCACAGCCATTCGTTGACCTGCGCGGGGGTCATTCCCAGCAGCCCGTTGTCCTCGACCGTAGCGCCGATTGTCTCGACCCGTTGCACGACGTGCTTCGATTGTCTCCTGCAGCCGGCGTTCGACAAACACAGCAGGAGCAACACTGGAACGAGAGATCTCATGCGACAGCTCGGGAGACTATTGCGGCTCCCCTTCTCCGCGTTCACTGGCGGGAGGTGCGGTAGGTTCCGACGAGCCATTCGATGGAGCGGCAACCGGCTCAGGGGAACCCCCCGATCCAGTGGCGACCGGCTCTCCTCCTGTGGTCGACGGGGTCGCCGTCGCGGTTTCCGCACCGGGGAGCTTTGCGCCACCAGCCTCCGGCGATCGTCCTCGGCCGCGCCGGCCCCGACGGCGTCGCCTTCGACGCTTGCGATCGCCCGGCTGCGCGACGGCTGCGACCTCCGGTTCGCCTCCGCCTTCCGCGGCGTCCTGGTCTGACTCGACCTCCTCTCCTTCGGCCTCGATCTCCGCTTCCGATGGCTCGGTGGACGATCCCGAGAGCTCGGTGCTCGACGGCTCCGAAGGCACGCTCGGCTCTGCTCGGCTGGAAACAACCTCCAATTTTCCAGGTTCCGGGATCTCCTGACCGCCCTCGGCTTTTCGCGCCGGCTCGCGGCTTTGGCGATCGCGCAGCCGCTCCTGCCGACGTCGCCGCGACTCTTCGGCGTCGACGCGAGCGGTTGCGAAGAATTTCTCGTCCACTTCAAACAGCTCGACCGGGAGCGCATTGACTCCCGCCCGAGCCTCGAGAAACTTCTCGCCCAACCCATCGCCGCACCAAAGCAGTACCAGTGGCCCGCCGGCTTGAGCCTCGCCGCGGGCGTCGCCGCGGAGATCTCCCGCGCTCACCAGCAGACCAAGCTGCGCCGCGTAATGGCCCAGATCGCGCCGCAGCTCCTGAACAGAGCGGCGGTCCACCGCGGCACCGGCCCGGAGCATGCGGATGGCGAATCGAAGCTCGATGCTCCCATCTCGCTTGCGCGCCGTGAGCAGCGGGCCGTCCTTGGATCGCTTGGCGACCTTCAGCTCGCGAAAACCCAACCCCTGAAGCGCCTTCACCACCGCTTTTTCGAACGTCTCAACGTCCAGCTCCGCCAACTTGCGCCGCAGGTCCCGCGCGACGGCGCGCCGCGCATCCCGAATCGACGCGCGAGCGGCCGCGATCGCCGACTCCCCCACCTCGGCGGAGGGCGACGGCGGCCCCTTGGCCAAGACCGGGCGACCTCCTTCCAGCGCAATCCCCAGCGCGGACGCGAAAGCGCTTTGCACGTCCTGAGGCGGAAGCTCCAGACCTTCCCCTGCGCGCTCCAAGGCCACCTGTCCAGTCTCTTTCGACAGCGTGAACTGCGGGCGCCGGCCAACGTCGATTCGGCGCTGGTTGTCCTCTAACAACGCGGTGAGGATCTGCTCGGGATTGAGCTCCCCCGATGCCAACTCCCTCTCCCTGGCGCGTTCTGCAATCTCCGCAGGCTTGAGAGGGTCCCCCGCCTCGCTGAGAATCTCGAACGTTACCTCCGCGATGGGTGGGAAGCGGCGCTTGCGCGCGCGAGCCACTTCGTCCTCCTCCTCGTACCGGCGCTTTCGCTCGCCGCGACCCGTGGCGCGCACGTTATCGGAGCGCGCCTCCGGATGGCGTTCAGGGGCCCTCAGCGGAGGCAGCGACTCCTCCGGGTTCGGCTCCGGGACGCCGGTCTGGGCGAGCGCATCCGGATCCTCGGGCAGCGCCCAGTCGGCCAGCGCGAAGGTGTCCTTGGCCGTGACGATCAGTCGCCGATCGCGCGTACGCCTGGCCATCGCCGACAAGCGCGAGAGCATTGTTTGATCCGGCGCCTTGCCGACGTGCGACAGAAGGTTCTGCGCGATCGACTTTTCAGTGATTTCGAGAACGTGAAGCGGGTGGCCGACAGCCTCCAGCACCCGGAGTGCGGCCTCGTAGAATGTCATGGATTGCCTAATGAGATCAGTGGTTTGTACAATCAGCGGCCACTTCGGCTCGCGGATGCTATCCAGCGCTATCTTCGATTGTCAACGAACCTTCCATGATTCGATTCCGGGTGGGCCAGAGCTGGAAGCGGGAAGCGGACGCTTTGCCCCAGGACTGCTTCGGCCTTGATTTGGACGGCGTCGATTTAATCGCGGGCGCCACCGAAGAATCGTTGGCCACCGTGGTGCCGGATTTGATCGAAGGAGTCGGCGCGCTCTGCCTTCAGGGCGAGGAGCTCGCTCAGATCTCGCTGGCCGAGGCGCACCTCGAGCTTGCCCTTCAGCGGAAGGGACCCGACGTGCAGATCAGCGTGGTGGACCTGGGGCGTCCGGCGCGGCTTGCGCAGCGACCGGTGACGGTGGACCTGCGCGAGCTGGCCGTTGCAGCTGCCCAGTGCGCCCGAACATTGCTTCGCGACGTCGCGGATGCCGTTCCTTCCTTGGCAAGAGCGCAGAGGCTGCGCACGATGTCCCGCCGCATCGCGCAGATCGAGCGCGGCCCGGTTTCAGTGGACGCTCACCAGCCGCCTCGAGCCGGCTTTTTGCACCGATCGCAGCCTGACCCGGCGGGCTTTGGCTTCGAGCTTTCTGATCCGGACGATCTCCTGATCAGCCTTCCGCGAAATGGGAACGGCGCTCTGACCTCACTGTTGTGCGGTGGCTCGGTGTTTCTGCGGCTCGAGGAGGAGCAACCGGTCTGGCGCGCCATTGGCCCCCCCTTTCTCCTCGCTCTGGAGCTGGCGCGTCAAGCGTCGGAGCTGTCGCGCGCCATCGATGGCGAGGAAAGCGAATTCCTGGTCCAGCTCGCGGAGCAGGCTGCGCTCAAATTGGATCTGCGAACGCGCGAGCTGGAAATCGAGCGCCGACGTTACCCCGCGATCCCCTCTCGATTCGCAGAGGGGATGTTCGAGCTTGGGCTCGCGCTCTCGCTCGTGATCGCGGAAAGAAACAGAGCCCAGAGGAAGAACCCTTACCTGGTGGAGTTGATGGAGCGCTGCCGAGAGGGCTTGAAGTACCTTCCCGGTTCTCGCGAGCCGCCTGGCGACGATCGATCAGCCCAGGGCAGCCGTCGGATGCTGGAAGCCGCGCGCAGGCCGCTGCCCACGCCGGGACGGCTGAGGCGTTTGCGCTTCGCCAAGCTATGGGAGAAGCACGGGCTGCGCGGCGCGGAACCTGGCCGGATTCTCTTGGGCAACGCGGGCCCAATCTTTTCCTCGGGGGAGATGGCTTGCGCCTTCTCCGTCGCGGGCAAGCTTCGCTACCGCCGCGTGGCGACGCATGGCGTGGCCACTTCGACGGACGATCGCGTGCTCACCGCTTTTGCCGATCGGCTCATGCTCTACGTCGGCGCCGAATCCAGCGCGCGTTGGTTGCGCGATCACGACGGCGTACGGATAGGCCCCGAGCTGGATCGCCGGGGAGGAATTCTTCTCTGCACCTCGGAATCGCGGGCGGCGCTCGCCATCCTCGAGCTCTCTGGGCGCGAAATCTGGCGCCTGGCACCGCCGCGCACGCACCGGATCTTTCCCGCCGTGCAGGGCCACCGCGTGCTGGTGTCCACTGAATCCGGCCACCTCTACGGTTTGGACCTCGAGGACGGACTCGTCCGCTATCGACTGCGGGCTACGCTGCCCTTCACCGGTCCGGCCATTCCGTGGGGCCGAAAGATCGTGGCTGCAGTCGGGCGCTCGATTCGGCTCGCGCTGCTCGCTGTCGATGCGCATTCGGGAAAGGTTCACTGGACGGAGGAGGTCAACCTCTCACGAGCCTCCAGTCCCCTGCCTCAGGGCAACCGCGTTCTGCTGGCCGGCGAGCGCGACGAACGAGGAGTTCTCATCTGCCTGGGCAGCAGCGGCAAGACGATCTGGGAGCGCGCTCTCGATCTGGGCCCGGCGCCCTACTCGCTTTTCGCGGTGGGCCGCTCGACCCTGGTCTGCGGCGCACGCGCCGCTGCGGCTCTGGTGAGCGGCGATGGTCGCATCGAATGGCAGCTGGAACCACTGGGCACCGAGCTGCTGTGGCCGTGCACGCCGGCGTTCGCCCGCGGTGTGGTGGTGATCCCGGGCGAAACCGTGCGCGCGGTGGATCCGGGCTCGGGTGAAGTGCTCGCCGAGGTTCGGGCCGGAATCGGCCTGTGCGATCTCAAAGTCGATCGAAAGCTGAACCTGTTCCTTCTCGACGAGGACGGATTGCTACAGGCACATCGACTCGCGTCGCACTTCGCGGTGGTCAGCGGAGACGCGGGCAGCGCCGATCCCTGAACGAGAGCTCGCAGCGAACGCTACTTGCGCGCGCTCTGAGCTGCCTTCGCTGCCGCGGTGGGATCGATGTCCTCGGCCGGGCGCACGGATTCCTCCGCGCCTTCCCATTTCTCGCCGGGCTTCAGCTTCCAGTTCGCCGGCGCGTCGAGCTTCCAGACGAAGTTGGCCAGCGCCTCGCCGCCGGTAGGAGAGCGCGACGCCACGTTGAAATCGATTTCCATCTTCGCAACCTCGGCTGGCACCAGGTCCATGGGGTAGTAGCCGAGCACCATCTGCGGAGGGAACTCGGGGACGTAAAGCTCCGGGTACTCCACTTTGGTCGTCGGATCACCCGCGGCGTTCATCTCGCCGATCAGCTTGTCCTTCTCGTCGAACAGCTTCCAGGTCACGTTGAAGGAGGCGCTGGTGACCATTCGCTTCTTGATCACCGCGGTGATGCCGTGCGAAGCGGTGCTCTCATCGCGAAGCTCGCGCTGCGCGCCCCAGAGCACGATGGCCAGACGAACTTGCGGCTTGCCCCGATCGCTGGAGACGCTGGCCGAGCTCACGTCCAATCGCATTCCCTTATCGGTGCCGGACCAGAGCGGAGAGTAACTGCCGTTGCGAAACTCGTCGAACACCTTCTTGGTGTACTCGTAATGCGCTTTTTTGTCCGCGACGTCCTTGATCGTTTCCGACCGCTTGGCCAGCTCGGTGAGGTAGTCGTCGAACTTCCGGTTTCCGTGGAAGCGGTTCAGATGCTCGTTGAGCTCGTGAAAGTACCAGCGGAAGAGGCCGTTGACTTCGTCCTTGTAGCCCTTCTCGTCAGGATTGGAACGAATCCAGCCCACCCGCTCCATGTAGTCCTTCTCGATCCGGGCGAAGTTGAGCTCGCGTTCTGTCTCGAGCGCTTTGGCCTTGTACCGGGTGGACCCGATCACGACCGCCGCGGCGAATGCGATCAACGCGACGAACACACCCAGATACCGATTCATGGAATCTCCTTTGCGAAACTAGATTGATATGGGAAATCCCCCTCTCGATCCAGTTCGCGCGGCCATTCCTGTTCGCTGCCGCGCACCCTGTAATCAACGGGGCGCCCAATGTGGGAGTGGTCGGAATCGACCCGGATCGCTAGCTGAGCCTCGCTCTGAGCGCTCCGACCAACATCTCGATCGCGGTCTCGTTGTTTCCGCCGTGGGGAATGATGATGTCCGCGTGGTGCTTGGACGGCTCGACGAACGCCATGTGCATCGGGCGCACGTGCCGGAAGTACTGCGCCACCACGTGATCGAAGTCGCGGCCGCGCTCCTTGATGTCGCGCGTGAGCCGGCGAATGATTCGCACGTCGTCTTCCGCGTCCACGAAAATCTTCACGTCCAGCTCTTCGCGGATGGCCGCGATGTGGAGAACCAGGATGCCCTCCAGCAGGATCAAATCTCCGGGCTGGACCGGCTCCGTCCTGGGCTCTCGCGTGGAGGTCAAGAAGTTGTAGACCGGCTTGTCGATGCGGCGACCGGCTTTCAGCTCCCGCAGATGGCGCACCAGCAGATCGGTATCGAAGGCCTCTGGGTGATCGAAATTCACCTCGCGTCGTTTGGAGAGCGGGATATTGGAAAGATCGCGGTAGTACGAATCCTGATCGATGAACACCACGCGGTACGCGCCGAGGGCCTGGTGCACTTTGCGCGTGACGGTGGTCTTGCCCGAGGCTGTGCCGCCGGCGATGCCGACCGCGAGGGGACGCGCCATGAGGCGTAAGTACCCAAGCAGCCGCGCAGGCGCAAGCGCGTGCCCCACGCTCCGTGCCCGTCGCTGTCTGCTATATGGGCCGCATGCCCGCCGAGACATGGGTGGAAGCGGTGATCGAGATACCGCGCGGAAGTCGCAACAAGTATGAGCTGGACAAGACTACCGGAGTGATCCGATTGGACCGGGTGCTCTACTCTTCCGTCCACTACCCTGCCGACTACGGCTTCATTCTCGACACGCACGCGGAGGACGGGGATCCGCTCGACATCCTGGTGCTGGTCGAGGAGCCCACCTTTCCAGGTTGTCACGTGCGCGCCCGGCCGCCAACCTGAATCAGCCCCAGCTCCAGGGCCTTGAGCGCCGAGGCGGCAGAATGGGCGGCGCCCCCCTTCTGGAGCTCCTGCCAGCTTCCTCCGTTCTCCGCCGCGCTGATCACCGCCTTCAGCTCGCGAGAAAGGCCAATCGCCACCGCCCGGCCGCGTTCGCCACGTACTGCCACCGTCCAAGGGACCGTTGGAGCTCGGCGCGCGACTTGCCTCAACGATTCGAGAGCGCTCAGCTCGATTCTTCCGGTCACCCAGGCTCGTCCAGCAAGATGCCGCTTCAGCGATCGGGCCGCGAATTGCAGCTCGGACAAATCCACCGGGAAGCTGCGCACGACGACTCCCTCGGCCACGCCGACGTTTCCCGGCGCCGGATGTCGAGCTGGCCCGGGCGCTGACTGCTGCACCCACGTTTCGAATGCCAGCGCCGCCGCGATCGCCTCGTCCGGCTCTTCGCGAATCGAATTGCGCGCGTAGGCGGCGAAGGCTTCGCCGAGCTCCTTTCCCGCACCCTCGAAGGCAGCCCGGAACCCGGCGGACTTTGCGAATCGCAGCAACTGCTCGCGCGTACCCGCAATCAGCAGCCGAGTCAGCGGCCATGACCGGTCGAGCTGCTCGGCAATGACCGCCAGCCGGAAATCGGTTTCCACCGCGGCACCGAACGCGTCTTCACTCGGCTCGATCCGGCCGTACGCCTGATCGAAAAGCTCCCACGGTCGCGTTTGCAGCTCGACGGACGTGGCGCGCGGTCCGGCCTTCAGCTCGCCGCTGACTGTTGCCTGGGGCGGGACGTATCGGCGCAGTCGGCGCAGCATGGCCGCGGCGACTTCCTGCGGGTGTCCGTCCGCCTCGAAGGTGATCGCCCGCAGGCGCGGACAGCGCGGCGCGATTTCCGCCAGCATCACCAGGAGCTCCTCCCTCAGCGGCTGCGTGTGATCGTCCACGTAGAAGCGTCGGCCATCGTGCTCGGTAACCACGCCACCGGCGATGTGCAGCTCGAGAACCTGGTCCAGCGGCAATGCATCCAGCGCCGTGAAAGTGGAAAGCCCGTGCGACAGCTGGTGGCTGAGCAGGTGCCCCAGATCGAGCAGCAGCGGCAGCCGCGTGCGCGCATGCAGCGCCGCCATAAACTCGAGCACATGCATCTGGCCGCGCCGAGCGATGACGGCGGGGTTTTCGAGCAGCAGCGGAACCCCAATGCCGTCCTGGATCTCGAGCGCGTGCGCCGCGCAGTCTTCCACGCCCTTCATGGTGAGCGGCGGAGCAATGTAGAAGTAACCGGGAAACGGCTGGCCGGCCTGATGCCACCAGGCGACGTCGTTGCTCACCCAAGGCGATCCGACCGCCGTCAGATGCTCAGCCAGGTCCGCGATCGCCTTCGCAGGCTCGATGGACGGGCCATACAGATTCAGGTGCACCGGATGAAACAGCACCTTCACCTCCGAGCGGCGGGCCTGCATCTCCGAGAAGAGGGATGCGTCGCGACGAGCCTCTGCCAGCGACAGCGGCGCGCTGTACTCGAGGTAATCGAAGAGGCCCGGCTCGGAATCCAGCAGTCGGAAAGGATGCGGCGCGTCCCGCGCGTTGAGGTTGCTGCTCAGCCCAAGGCCCATCCAGGGCAGCTCGACGCGCATGATCTCTCGCCCCGCCGTGAATCCGGCGACTACTCTGCGCGCATCGCCTCGACGGGATCCAGCTTCGCAGCTCGGGCCGCCGGGTAGATGCCAAAAACCAGACCGACGCCGGAGCTCATCAGGACCGAGATCATCACCGCCCAGGCGGGAACGACGGTCGGAAAATCGAGCACCCAGCGACCGAGGAACGCGAGGGTAAACCCGAGGACGATCCCGATTACGCCCCCGACCAGCGAGAGCGCCACCGCCTCGGTTGCAAACTGGCCAAGGATTCGTCGGCGCTTGGCACCCAGAGCTTTGCGAATGCCGATCTCGCGCGTGCGCTCGGTCACCGAGACCAACATGATGTTCAAAATTCCTATCCCTCCCACCACCAGCGAAAGCAGGCAAACGCCAAAACTGGCTGCGGTGATCACCTGGGACATCCCATTGAACGTCTTGGTCATCGAGTCGTTGGTGAACACTTCGAAGTTGTTCTCGTCGGCAGGCCCCAGATGCCGGCGCCGCCGGAGCAGATTGACCACCTCGTCTTGCGCTTTGCTGACCAGACCGGGTTCGCGCGCCTGGATGCTGATTCGGACCGAGCGGTTCTTCCCGAAGATGGATTCGAACGTGCTCAAGGGAATCACCACGCGGTTGTCCTGACTGGCCAGTCCAAGGAAGCTGCCGCGCCGCTGCAGTGTGCCGATCACTCGGAACGGCCGCCCCCGGATCCGGATCGTCTCGTCGAGCGGGTCCATGTCCGGAAACAGCCGGTCCGCCACATCCAAGCCCAACACCACCACCTGACGCGCGTCCACTTGATCGGGCTCGCTGAACGAGCGCCCCGACGCGATGGACCAGCCATTGGTCTGGATCCACTCCGGCGTGCCCGCCCAGATATAGACGTTGGGCTGCGTCTCTCGCGCTGCGGTGCTCAGCTTCTGGGCACCTTCCCCCTCTTCGCCGGCCGCCGCGAGAACCGACGGACAATTCGCCAGGATCGCGTCGCGGTCCGCCAAGGTGAGATCGGGCCGGCGAGAGTACTTGTTCCAGTCGAAGCGTCCGAACCCCGCCGGGAACTTCTGCACCTGAAACGCGTCGGCTCCGAGTTGCGACAGGTCGTGGTTCACCTTGAGGCGCAGGCCCTCGATCAGCGCCATCATCGAAACCACCGTCGCCACGCCAATCACGATTCCCAGCAGCGTCAGCAGCGATCGCAAGGGGTTCGTCAGGAAGGTCCCGAACGCGAGGCGGCAATTGTCGAAGAAGGCGCGCATCGATCACTCGTATCGGAGAGCTTCCACCGGATCGAGCTGCGCCGCTCGCGCCGCTGGCCAGATCCCGAACAACAGCCCCACCACCGCCGCAAATGACACTCCGAACAGCACCGTAAGGGGATTGACCGCCGCCGCCAGCGGAGTGATCTCCCCCACCAGCTTGGCCGCGGCCAGGCCCACCGCCGTCCCCAGCGCGCCACCGACCGCCGAAACCGCGGCCGCCTCCATCAGGAACTGCATCACGATGGTGCGCTTGCGGGCTCCTAGAGCGCGGCGGATTCCGATCTCGCGCGTCCGCTCGCGAACTGAAACCAGCATGATGTTCATGATGCCGATCCCGCCCACCAACAGCGTGATCAGTCCGATTCCCACCGCCACGCCGTACATCGCTCCGGTGAGCTGCTTGTACGTCGCCGCCAGCTGCTCCGGTCGATTGATGGTGAAATCGTCTGCCTTCTCTGCTGGCGTGCCCCGAGCGCGGCGGATGATCCCCACCAGCTGATCCTCGGCCGCATCGATGTCCTGGGGCCGAGTGATGCCGACGCCGATCGAGAAGCCGCGGCGCTTGCCGAAGTACGACCAGAAGGTCCGGAACGGGATCACCACCTTGAGATCCTGGCTTTCGCCCAGGATCTTCCCGCGCCTCGCCAGCACGCCGATGACGCGGAACGGTCTGTTGTCCACCTTGATCGTCGCGCCAAGCGGATCCGAATGGGGGAAAAGGCGGTCGACCAGGTCCATGCCGATCACCGCAACGGACCGGCGGGCTTCGTCGTCGGTGTCGGTCAGGAAGCGCCCCGAGCTCATCTCCACTCCGGTGACCGGCAGGTATTCCCAGGTGGAGCCCGTGATCTGAACGAGCGACAATTGCTCCCCCAGAAAGCCCACGTCCGCGAGTCGTCCGATCATCGGTGCCACCGCGGTAGCGTAGGTGGAGTGACTGCGGACCGCTTCCAGGTGCTGAAGGGTGAAGTCCTTGCGATTCCGGTACTGCCACCAGTCGCCCTTGATCACCCAGGGGAACTTGGAAACGTAGAGGGAAGAGGAGCCGATGGTCGCCAACTGATTGGCGAAGGACGTATTCAGCCCCTCGATGATACCGATGATCGCCAGCAGGGTCGCCACACCGATCCCAATTCCCATCGTGGTCAACACGGTGCGCAGCCGATTGGCTCGCAGCGAGAAGAGAGCGATGCGCGCTCCCTCCACCAGGTCCACACGAGCTTTCATGCCAGTCCCACCGCCTGCGTGACTGGACGGCTGGGGACGCCGGTCATCGCCACTTCTCTTCCGGCGCCCTCGGCCACGATCTCGCCATCGCTGAGGCGGATAGCTCTGGGGCAGCGGGCCGCCAGCTTGGGCTCGTGGGTGACCAGGCAAAGCGTGTGGCCCGCTGCATGAAGCACCTCGAACAACCGGATGATCTCCTCGCCAGTGGTCGAGTCCAGGTTGCCGGTCGGCTCGTCCGCCAACAGCAGCGAAGGCTCGGTCACCAGCGCACGGGCAATCGCCACGCGCTGGCGCTGTCCTCCGGACAGCTCGTTGGGGCGGTGCTTCATCCGGTCCGCGAGCTGCACCTTCTCGAGCGCGTGCTTCGCCCGCTCGTGGCGCTCCTTGGCCTTCATTCCGCGGTAAACCAGCGGCAGCTCGACGTTCGCCAGCGCCGTCTCCCGCGGCAACAGTTGGAACGTCTGGAAAATGAACCCGATCTCCTGATTGCGGATCAGCGCCAGCTCGTCATCCACCAGGCGCGAGACGTCCTTGCCGTTCAAGATGTATTGCCCCGAAGTGGGCGTATCCAGGCAGCCGATCACATTCATCAGGGTGCTCTTGCCAGAACCCGATTGTCCGACGATGGCCACGTATTCCCCGCGGGCCACGGAGAAGGTCACGCCGCGCAGCGCGCGAACCTGCTCTGTTCCGACTTGATAGGTGCGGGTGATTTCAGTGAGTGAGATCAGCATGCGTCCTGCGCTCCGTCCCCCAATCCCGTCGTGGTTCGTCAGCCTCTTCGCTGCGGGCCCTTGCCAGGCTTCAGCTCCTGCACGCGATCGCCATCCTTGAGGTCCTTGGAGAGCGTTCGGTACGGACCCTCGACGATCTGCTCTCCTTCCTGGAGCCCCTCCACCACTTCCAGCTCGGTGTCCGAGGCGATGCCCGTACGCACCCGGCGGACGTGGGCTTTGCCCTGCGGATCCACCACGAAGACGACCTTGGCCAGCGTCTCGGTCCGCTTCTTCGCGGTCAGAGACGTCGTCGTCCCTTCGATGGGAGCGGGCGCATCCGCGAGATTCTTTTCCGATCGAACGGTCACCGCTTGAATCGGAACCACCACCGCATCATTGCGGCTCTCCGCTGCGATTCGCACCTCGGCGCTCATCCCGGGTAAAACTCCGGGCGGACGGCTGGTGAGCAGGACGGTGATCGGAAAACTGGTGATCTCTTGCTCGGTCCCCGGATTCTTGATCAGCGCCTTCTGCGCAATCTCGGTCACCGTTCCTTCGAAGGTCTGTCCCTCCAGCGCATCGACGGACACGTCCGCCTTCTGGCCTAGCCGCAGGAAGACCACCTCGTGCTCGCCGACTTCGATCTTGACCTCCATCGAGTTCAGTCCCGCCAGCGTCATCACCACGTCTTCGTTGAAGTCCGAGCCGCGCACGCGCTCGCCCACCTCGCGGGTACGCTCGATCACGCTGCCGTCGATGGGCGAGACCAGGGTCGTCTTGGCCAGGTTGGTCTGGGCCTCCTCGTAGGCTGCGGCCGCTTGTGCGTGGCGCTCGCGTGCCGATGCCAGGCGAGCCAGCGCGCCATCGCGATCCGCCTTCGATTTGCCGAGCTCGGCGTCCGAAGTAAGTCCTTTCTTCGACAAGCCCTCGGCCCGACCGTACTCCACGGAGGTACGTTCCACTTCCACCTGAGCCACCTGAGTTTCTGCTTTTGCCGCGCTCTGAGCAGCGAAGGCCTGCTTGGCGGCCGCTTCGAATCGCTTGCGATCGATCCGGCCAAGGACCTGCCCCCGCTTGACCGGATCGCCGACCTTGACCAGCAGCTCGATCAGATCGCCGGACAGATTGGAGGAGATCTTGACGGTAGTGGTGGCTTGGACCTTGCCTGCCCCGGTGATGGTCCGCGTGATGCTTGCCTTCTTTGCCTTGGCGAACTGCACGTCAACCGCAGGCGGTGGGCGCGTCTTCAACCCGCCGACGGTGATCGCTGCGACCCCCAGGAGCAACACCGCCCCGATGATCAATTTCCACCACTTCATTGCCGTCCCTCCTGGGGAATCCCACCCATGGTCCGCGCCAGCGCCTCGCGCGCCATCTCGAGATCAATCCGAGCTTGGAGCAGGCTCAGCTCCGCTTGCGTGCGCTTGAGCTCCGCGTCGCGCACCTCGAGCGTGGAGGCGACGCCCGCGCGGTAACGCTCCTCGGCCAGGGAGAGCCCCGCCGCCGAGGCGTCGCGGTTTTCGAGGGCGATCTGGCTGGTCTCAAGCTGGATCTCGACTCCGCGCACATTGCGGCGCAGGTCGCCCTCGAGCGTGCGTTGAGCGTCCGCTAAGTTGAGGTCCGCCGAGAACTTGCTGTACTGCGCCTGGCTTACCTGTGCGGTCGTGGAAAACCCCGAGAAAAGGTCCCAGCGCAAACTCAGGCCTATGCTGTAGGCATTGTTGAGGCTCGGATCGGTGAACACCGGGTCGACCGTATTGCCGGACCGAACGTAGTTGGCCGAAGCGGAAAGCCTGGGCCAAAAACCCGCCTTCGCCACGGCGGCCCCGTACTCAGCGGCGCGCACTTGATTTGCAAGGGCCCTCATAAGTGGACGGCGCTCCAGGGCGGACCGGGTAGCATTCTCGAGGACGGGAGCTGGCGCAGGGGCTCCAGTCATCGTGCCCGGATCCTGGGCAACCAGATCCTCCGCGCCGGGATGCGCGATCCACACTGCCAAATCGGACTGCGCGCCGGCGATCACGGATCGCTGCCGGGTTGCGGCAATTCGGTCATTCCCGAGATTGACCTGAGCTTGGATCGCATCGCTCTTGCTGAGACGGCCTGCTTCGTACAGAGCGTTGGCGCGATCAAGCAGCTCCTTGCTGCGTTGCACCGTAGACAGAAGAACATCGAGCGCACGCTGCGCACCATAAAGCGCGTAGAACCGACGTACTCCCTCGAGCTCTGATGTCATCTGCTGTTCGAGGAACTGCCCCGCGGCCGCTTCTTCCTGCGCTCCCGACTGTGCAATTTGATTCCACCAGCGCCCTCCGTCGAAGAGAAGCTGCTGGATTGTCACAGTCATGTTGAAGTTTCTCTGAGTGAGGGGAGGCGTGTCCGCCACAATTCCCACGAACTCGCGTGCACCAGTGTCTGGGTTCGTCGTCGGAAGGAAGTTTATTCGGCGAGTGCTGCTGGCGGCGCTCCTGGACACGTCCGCCGAAAGCGAGAGCTGAGGCAGAATTGCGGCGCGGGAGATCCGCACTTGCTCGGCAGCGTTCTGGCGAGTCAATTCGGCGAGCAGCGCCGGCGTGTTTCTCCGGCTGAGCTCGCGGACCTGCTGCAGGGTAATCGGCGTAGCTGCAAGGATGGCGACCAGGGGAAGCGGGCTCACTTGGGGCCTCCCATCATCCCCGGCAAGCCAATCACCACCAGGCCTACGTACATCGCGTACAGCACCAAAGACAGAAGCAGCGCGCGCGCGCGCCGCATCCCCGACGCGGCGGCGAAGCCGAGCCCGAGCATCGCCACGCTCCACAGGTTGAAGAAATCGAGCGCGCCGAGCACGCGATGAGCGGTGGGCCCAACTTTGGGAAACGCCAACGCCAGGCTGGAGGGGACCAGCGTGTCCACTTGCATCTCCGTGAGCGCGCTCTGGCGCAGCGCGGAGAAACCGAACACCAGGTGGTAGAGCGCAATCGGCAGCATGGCGATCGCCGCGACCGCGAAGCACTTCTCAAAACGAGCCGGCGTCCCGAACAGCCACCCAGCTCCTTTCAAGACGGCTGCCAGAAGCAACACCATCAGCGGCATCACGAACAGGCCCTTTGCCACTCCGCTCACCAGCTTCACCCGCTCCGCAGTCACGATCTGCTGCGCGAGCTCTTGCTCTGTGGTGTTCTGAAGCTCGCCCTGCATCTGGAGCTGCCGCGTCACCGGGACGGTGGCGTCCCATCGCAGCGCGAACGCCGCAGCGGAAAAGCTGACGCACAACGACAAAGCGATCAGCGGCCAGACCCAACGCCGCGATTCCACTGCGGCACCCAGCCCGTCGAGCGGATCGATCATCGCTCTGGCTGGCTGTAGAACGGACACCATCTGTGCTCCTTCGCGGCTGTTGTACGCCCGCTCGCCAAAGTCATTGCTAGCTACCCCTAGGCCGATTGGTCGATTCCCGTGACTCAAAGGAGGCAAACTCGAGTACGCGCGCTTGTAGCGAGTTGTAGCCGATATTTTGCCCCGTCGATTTGCTGGGTGTAGACGATCTCGCTGGGGTACTCCAGCCCGGAGCGGAAATGGTCGATAGCACGGATCTTGCTCAGGTTCTCGCCGAGGCCGACGACATCGCGCAGAGTGTTGGCCAGCAGTTGACCTCGGCGCACGTGCTGCTCGCGCTTTTCACCGTCGAGAACCGGGCGCAGCTGTTGCTCAAGGAGCGCGGAATCGACGAGGACCGCCTGCTCGCCACGATGACCGCCGTCCCGCAGGAGGACGAGCAGCTGTTGCGCGAGCTGTGCGATCGCAGCCGGGAGATCGCCCGGAACTGCGGCTCCAGAGAGACGGACTGCCTCCACCTCCTGATCGGCGCCACGCGCGTCCGATGCGCGGCGCAGGATCTGCTTCTTCGCTCCGGGCTGGACCTCAACGCGACCCGGAATACCGCGCTTTCGTACTACTTGAGCGGCAGCATGCCGCGGCGCCTCCAGCTGGGCCGAGCGCCCAAGCGGGCGGAGTCGCGAACCGACGGCATTCTTCAGAGCAGGTCCGATTCAGCTCCGAGCATCCCGCAAGCGCCGTCCCGCATGGCTCCGCAGACCCAGACGGTCGATCCCGCTGAGCCGCCGCCCCCGCCGCGCCGCGCGGTGGACGAACCGCAGCTCGATGACGGTCCCAAATTGGCCGCCGTTCAGGAAGGCGCTGCGCTCGACCCCAAGCTCTTTCCACTCTTGTCTTCGCTCGGTCGCAATCTCTCCCTGCTGGCTCAACAGGGCCATCTGGATCCGGTGATTGGGCGTGCCCGCGAGGTGGATGAAGTGATCGACATCCTCGGCAAGCGGCGGACGAACAATCCCTGCCTGGTGGGAGAGCCGGGCGTCGGCAAGACCGCCATCGTGGAGGGAGTGGCTCAACAGCTGTCGGGCCTCCGCGGTCCGCTTTCCAGCCGGATCATCGTCGAGCTGGAGATGGCAACCCTGGTAGCCGGCACCCAGCTTCGCGGCTCCTTCTCGGAGAAGCTGAACGGGCTCAAGGATGAAGTGCGGCGCGCTGAGGGACGCGTCGTGGTGTTCATCGACGAGCTGCACACGCTGGTGGGAGCGGGCGCAGCGGGCGAAGGCCCGCAGGACGCCGCCAACGAGCTCAAGAGCGCGATGTCGCGCGGCGAGTTCCCCTGCATCGGCGCCACCACCCACGACGAGTTTCGCAAATTCATCTCCTCGGATCCGGCCCTCGAGCGGAGATTCACGCCGGTGGTGGTCAACGAGCCCTCGATCACGGAGACGCTGCGCATCCTGCGGGGCGTCATCTCCCGCTACGAGGCGCATCATGGCCTGCACTACACGCCGAGTTCGCTGGAGGCGGCCGCCTCGCTCGCCGCCAAATACGTGAGCGACCGCTTCCTTCCGGACAAGGCGATCTCCATCGCCGATCTCGCCGGATCGCGGTGCCGCCGCGAGGGAAAGACGGTCGTCGAGCCCACCGATGTGGCACGGGTCGTAGCCCATCTGGCGGGAATTCCGGAAGAGCGTCTGCTGATGACCGACTCCGCGCGGTTGCTGCGATTAGAGGAGGACTTGGCGCAGAGGGTGATCGGCCACCGCGCACCGATCGCGCGCATCGCGCAGGTGATCCGGCGCAACTACGCCGGCTTTGCCAGCCGTCGTCCGATGGGCTCGTTTCTTTTTTTGGGACCCACCGGCGTGGGCAAGACCGAGCTGGCGCGCGCCCTGGCGGACGTTCTGTTCGGCAGCCGAGATGCATTGGTCCGGCTGGACATGAGCGAGCTGTCCGAAGGCCATGGCGTCTCCCGATTGATCGGTTCGCCCGCGGGCTACATCGGCTACGGCGACGGCGGTCAGCTCACCGAACCGGTCCGAAGACGCCCGTCTTGCGTCGTGGTGTTCGACGAAATCGAGAAGGCTCATCGCGACGTGCTGATGCTCCTGCTCCAGATCCTCGAGGAGGGCCGGCTCACCGACGGCAAGGGCCGCCACATCGACTTCTCCAACACGGTGATCGCGATGACCAGCAACCTGGGGGCGGAAACGCTGAACCGCGGGCGGCGAGCGGTGGGGTTCGGCGCCGGCGAGAGCTCTGCCGCGGACGCCGAGCTGGCGGCGGCTGAAAAGTCCGTTCGGGAGATCCTGCCCCCGGAGCTTTGGAACCGCATCGACGAGCGCCTCGTGTTTCGCCCGCTCGATGAGCGCGAGATCGCGGGAATCGCCCATCTGCTGCTATCCGAGAGCAGCCGGCGGTTGTCATCGGAGAAGGGCATTGCCTATTGCGCAGGCGAGGACGTGATCGACCACCTTTTGCGCCGCGGCGGCTTCGATTCGAATCTGGGAGCGCGCCCGATGCGACAGACGGTTCAGCGGCTGGTGGAGGGCCCGCTGGCGGAAAAAATCCTCGCTGGGCAGTTCGGAGCCGGCGACCGCGTGAGAGTTGCCGTCAGGTCGGGCGAGTTGTCATTCGAGCGCGACGGACGCGGTTGACGCTCGATGGCGTCAAAACGCCAACCTCGCACGTCCAAACGGCCGGCGACCCGGGTCAGGACACCGACCAGGGTTGAGCGTCCACTCATCGTGGTCACCGGTTTCGGTCGGCTGGGAGGCGCGCTCGCGCTCGGGCTCCGCCGCTCGGGCTGGGAGGTGACAGTCTTCCCGCGTTCGGGCGAATCGGTCCGCCGCGCCGCTGCGCTGCAATTCGAGCTGGCCGATCACGACGCGCTCCGGGCCGCGGAAGTTTGCCTCCTCGTCGTTCCCGAAAATGCGGTGGCCAAGGTGGCCAGGTTGCTTCAGGCCGACATCTCGGAAAGCGCGGCCCTCGTCCACTGCTCTGGAGCGCTCGACCTGGAAGCATTCGGCTCGGATCCGCTGACGCTGCGTAGGCCGCGGGGTTCTTTTCATCCGCTCTCCGCGGTATCGGATGCGCGAGACGACCTTTCCGGCCATGCGGTTGCGCTGAGCGCGAGCACTCGTCCCTTGCTGACCGTGCTGGAGCAGATGGCAACGGACCTGGGCTTGTTCCCCATCCACGTGCCCGAAGCGAAGCGCGCCGCTTATCACGCCGGGGCGGTACTGAGCGCGGCCGGGCTGGTGGCTTTGACCTCCGCCGCCACCGCTGCGCTCGCCGAGGCGGGGATCGAGGAGAAGACCGCGCTCTCCGCGTTGCTGCCGCTGATGCGCTCTGCGCTTCGCGGGATCGAGCGTCGCGGCCTGGCGCGCGCTCTCACCGGCCCGCTGATCCGGGGGGACGTCTCGGTGATTCGCGCCAACTTGAAGGCCTTGCCGCCCGATCTGGCCGAGCTCTACCGCGACCTGGGATTGCGCGCGCTTTCGCTGGCCGCCCCGCAGCTGCCGAAGGAAACCCGGGCCGCGCTCGAGGCAGTGCTCGCCGATCAGAGCAAGATGATCCGGGGCCCCTGAAGAGCGCGGCGCAGCTCGCTGATCGCGCTGTCCAGCGCAGCTTCCGCCTCGGTCGCGTGCCGGACGCTGAGATCGAACGGTCCTTTCGGCGCGGTGATCGTTCGGCGCAAGTCGGAAAGCAGTCCCAGTGCAGGTTCCAGCAATTGCGAGCGCGCTGCTGCCCCTTGGTCGGAAGCCGCCCCCCGCTTGGAATCGAGGTATGCGGTAAAGCGCTTCACGGCATCGCGCGTGCGTTCGACATCAAAGGAATCCAGCAGCGGTCGCATCCGTTCCGCGCTGATCTTCAGAAGCCGCAGCGCTCCCGCTGCGGCCAGCGTCGGATGAAGCAGGGAGACTTCGCCCTGCCCGAACGCGCCGAGAAGCCCATCGTCCGGCGCGCTCACCCCGTACGGGATCAAGTCCACGAACAGCAGCAGCGGATCGAGCCCCTTGGCATAGGCTGCGACGTCCTGGTCCTCGATGGGCGGAAATTCAGCCGGTGCGCCGATGAACAGCATCGGCAGCACCACTTCTTGCCAAAACTCCTCGGGCGCCAGTCCCGTTGCTTCGGTGGCCCCGAACAATTGCGTGACCAGCTCGATCACCCGCGGTGCTCTCTGCGCTTGATCGAGCAGGCTCTTGTTCGGATCCAATCGCTGCAGCACCGAGACGAGGCGCGCTTCCAACTGCTGCCGAGCTTCGGCGGGAAGCTTGCTCCCGATCCGGGTGAACGCGTCCCTGACGTCCTTCAAAATCTGGACGGGCTTCGATTCCCATGCGGCCTTGGCCTTCGCGGAGTCCAGCGCGAGGAACTGGACGAAGCCCGGGTCAAAAAGGCGCTGAAAATCTTCGGTCGTCAGCTTGGCAGGAAGACCAGAGGCCGCGGGGGGCGAGAAGCGCGCCTTGGCCAACGCCGCGCGCACCTCCTCCGTCATCTCGTCCAGCCGCGCCAAGTTGCCACGCGACAAAGCCTCGGCGACTGCCCCGAAGGGCGCCACCATCATCAGTGCATCCGAGAAACCGAGCGCTCCTCCCTCCAGCGATTCACGATTAGGAAACCAGAAGGCCTGGTGCTCACTCGCCAGCCGCGCCGCGTAGATCCCCGCCAGGCCCAGCGCAACCGCCTGGTGATCTGGCCGGTGGATCTCGAAGGCGCCGCCCAGCAGCTTGATGATCGACTTCTCGATCTCGGCCCAGGGGGTGTTCAGCTCGTCGATCTCTCGTTTGTCCACGGCGCGAACCGCGGCCTTGAGCTGCTGAAGCGCTGCAACCACCGCCGGTGGCTGGAAAGGAGTCATGCGTGAAAGGTATGGCGGTGGCCACCCTTTGTCAGCCGATTCAGTTCTTGGCCCGCTTCACATCTTCGGGCTCTCGCCCAATTGAGGATTCACAACCCGTACAGGTGATGCGCGCGCGCGTACTGCAGCACTGCGCGGGGAACCAGCTCCACCGGAAGCTCTCCGCGCTCCAGCATCGCCCGAATCTGGGTAGACGAAACCTCGGCCAGGGGCGGGCCCACCGCCATGGGACTGGGATGTCCGGCGCGGTGCAGCACCAGCACGCGGGCCAGCTCGCGGATGCGCTCGAACTCCTTCCAGTGCGGCAGGTCCTTGAGGATGTCCGATCCGATCACCAGCGTGTATCCATGCCCGGGATGCGTCTGCTTGAGCCGCAGGAGCGTATCGATCGTCCGGCCTTCCCCGTCGATCTCGCTCTCCACCTCGCTGACGCGCAGCCAACCCGAGGCGTCCGCGCAGATGGCCTGGCACATGCGAACCCGGTGCTCGAAGTCCGCCAGCGGCTTGCCGAACGGATGTCGGTACGCCGGCACCAACCAGACCTCATCCACCGGTTGCGTTGCCCGCACGTAGTGCGCGGCGATCAAGTGCCCCACGTGCGGCGGGTTGAACGAGCCCCCGAGCAAGGCGACCTCTAGCGTGGCCGCGCTCATTTGACCGACAGCTTCGACTTGCGGTGCAGCTCGAGCAGCTCTCCATCGACGACGGTCCGTCCGTCCAAAGTGAAGGCGGAGAAGCGCAGGTTCCTCTCGGCCAGCTCGACCAGGGCGCAGGTCTGTGCGATCGCGCCGGTAAGCTGTCCTGGAGTAATGAAGTATCGCGGGCCTATCTGCACCACCTTGGGTTCCAGTCCCTTGCCGTGGAAGAAGACGCTGGCATTGAGCAGATCCTCGCGGTTCAAATCGTTCTTGTCATGCACGATGCAGCACAGAACGTCGCCCAGCATGTCCACCACCTTCGTCCCCACCGCCGGCTGACCGTAATGAATGCTCTCGCGCTCGGGAGTGCGCACGAATTTTTCCTTCAGCCGGTCCAGCTCGGCCGCTTGCGATGGGTCGCGGGCCTGCTGATCGAACACCGGAGGCCGGGCGAGTTGCTCCCGCGACTCCAAGAAGTTGCTCACGTCGTCGAGGAAATCCGCATTCGAGTAGCGGTCCGCTCCTCCTCCGCTCGTCTTCAGCCAGTCGATCCAATCGTCTAGATCGGCGTAACGGCCACCGGGGAAAAAGAACCGGCGAGCCCCCTTCTGACGGAGCAGCTGGTACGCGGCGCCGAATGCGCGAAGATCGCCGTTGCTGTCACCGAATATCCCGATCAACCGATCCTCTCAGTCGTAGAGCAAGTACCTGGTCCGTCGGGACAGGAAGGCCGCGAGCTGCTCGTCAAATCCGTCCAGCAGCCGTTCCATCGGCAGTCCGCTCTCGATACCCTTGCGCACCTGGTCCGTTCCGCACAGCAGATCGAACGCCGGCACGTCCTCGACGAACTCGTAGGAGCCGTCCCGCCAGGCGAAGTTTTCGCGGCCCAACTCGCGGGCAGCCTGGAACACCGCGATGCCGGTGCGAAGCGATTGAAAAGCAGTCCGGTCCACCACGTGGAGCATCGCGCCCGAGCAAGGCTGGCCCTGGTACTTGTCGAAGCTGGGCGTGAACGCGACCGGGCGAAACAGGACGCCGGCCAGACCCATGCCGTTCAATCGCTCCGCCAGGGCGCGGGAGTCCAACCAGGGGGCGCCGAATTGTTCGAACGGCCTGCAGGTGCCCCGGCCTTCCGAGAGATTGGTCCCCTCCGCAAGGCACATCCCCGGATATACCAGCGCCGTCTCGGGCGTGGGCATGTTGGGCGATGGCGGCACGAAACAAAGGCCGGTGTGGTCCCAGTACTGAGCGCGGCGCCAACCCTCGCAGCGGACCACGGTGAGCTCGCAGCCGAAGCGCTCCTCCGCATTGAGGTAGAGCGCCAGCTCTCCCACCGTCATCCCATGTCGGTTCGGAAGGGGGAACAGCCCGACGAAGGATCGATATCGCTCGCCCACCAGGTTTCCCTCGACCTGCGCACCGCCGATAGGATTGGGGCGGTCGAGCACGTAAAAAGCCACCTTCCCCCTGGCAGCCGCCTTCATGGCAAGCGCCATGGTGTTGGCGTAGGTGTAGTAGCGGCTGCCGACGTCCTGGACGTCGAACACCAGCGCGTCCAATCCCTGCAGCCACTCTGGGCGCGGCGAAAGCGAGTCGAACGTTTTTCCGTAGAGGCTGTGAACGGGAATCCCTGTTCGCTCGTCGCGGCTCTCGTCATCCACCGCAACCATGTACTGGGCTTGCGCCCGCACCCCGTGTTCGGGCGCGAAGAGCGCCTTGAGCCGGACATCGGGCGCGGCCGCCAGAAGGTCTGCCAAGTGGCGCATACGCGAATCGACGCTGGTCGGGTTCACGATCGCGCCGACCGACAGCCCGCGCATTGCTCGGAAACCGTCGGAGACCCAGAGATCCAGTCCGGTGCGTACCATGCGCCCTCACCTTCCCTTGGCCATCACTCCGGCTGCGCGTCGGCGAGCTTGCTCGCCGGCGGGCGTGCTTCGAGCTTGCCGCGCGCTTTGAGATTGTCGAATTCGCAGTGGAGATTGCGGCAGCCCAGCGCCACCTTGCCGATCCGGTTCTCTAGCCCGACCAGCACCTTCCTGGCGAAGCGCTGCCCATTCACGAACGCATCGACCTCGGTTCCATTCTTCCTTTTCTTGAGCGCGAGCTTGACGGTGAACGTCGTTCCGGTCGGCGGTACCGGCATCTCGTCCTCCACCAGGTTCTCCAGGTCACGGGCGCTGTTGCCGCTTACCTCGGCTCCGTCGGCGGTGAAGTAGCGCCACAGCAGCCGCATGCCCACGCGATCGATGGCGAAGACCGATACCTGGACATCCTTGATCCGGAACGCCAGCTCACCGAAGTGTTGCGCGTTCTCCTCCACTGGAAAGTCGTCTTCCAGCTCGCGAAGCGAAAGGTCCACTTCGACAGTGAAATCGTCGGAGGAGAAATACCGATGCGACACGTACGCCCGCGGAATCAGCTTCTTCCCACCGGTTTCGCTGCCGCCCTGGGTCGCTTTCAGCTTTTCGTCCTCCAACTTCCAGGTGCCGGCGTAGGCGTTGATCTCCTCTTTGCCCTTGGCGAAGTCGAGCGAGAGCTCGCCGCGTCCATCGCCGGATTCCCTCAAGGTCGCGGCGCTGAAGAGCGCGCCATCGGTGTTCGGCGGGTAGCGCCCGGGGCCCGCGTGATCGTGCTTCTTGTGAACGACGTTGACGCCAGCGCTGCCGATCACCAACTGATCGCCGTTCTTTTCCTGAACCTGCAGGCTCACCGGTCCGATCCACAGCTTGACCAAAAAAGCGACGATGGCGAGCGCGCCCACCGCCATCAGCGCGATTCGCAAGCCGCGCCAACTCTTTTCAATCGCGCGCCGCGCTGAGCTGCTCTGGGGATGGCGGGGGGCGTTCGCTGCGGCCGCGCCGAGCGGCGTGCGCACGGCCCGCGAATCGGGCTGGTGGGATCCTCCCGAGCCCGGCTCGATCAGCTCCTCGATCTCCATCCCAATCGCCGACGCCCGCTGGTAGCGGGCATTGGGGTCAGTCTCCAAGCTCTTGAGGACGATGCGGTCGATGCGCACGTCGAGCCCCCTCTCCGACGGGAGCTTGAATCGGCCGAGGGGAAGCTCGCCGGTGAGCAGCTCGTAGAGGACCACGCCCAGCGAGTAGAGGTCTGCGCGGCCGTCCACGTTCTTCGCATCGCGCCGCTGCTCGGGGGCCATGTAATTGACCGTCCCCATCGCCACCGCGGTGGCGGTCAGGTGGAGCCTGGGCTCGGACTGGCGAATCCCCGCCAGCCCGAAGTCGGCGACCTTTACATGGCCGCGCTCATCGATCAGGATGTTCTCCGGTTTCAAGTCGCGGTGGATGATCTGTTTTTCGTGCGCGTAGTCGATCGCGCGACACACCTGGGCGACGATCTTCAGCGCATCCTGCGGCGGCAGGTTCCCCTCGTTCATCACCTCCCGCAGGGTTTGTCCCGCCACGTACTCCATCACGAAGTAGTAGTGATCCGCGGCCATGCCCCGATCGATGATCTGGATCACGTTCGGGTGACTGAGCGAGGCGAGAGCGGTGGCCTCCTTCTCGAAGCGGGTGATGAACTCCGGATCCTCGGCCAGCTTCGGCGGCAGCAGCTTGATCGCCACTTCTCGCCCCAGCGATCGCTGCACTCCCCGCCACACTTCGCCCATGCCGCCCTTGCCGAGGATCTCGCGGAGCTCATAGCCGGGAATGTCGATGCGAGCGCTGGCGATAAACGTTCCATCGACCCTTCCCGGTTCCTCGCCAGGGTCGCTCTTGCCCGCCCGCGCTGCCTGTTCAGAGCGAGGCGCGCCGTTCGCCGGGATTCTGCCTGAGACGGTCACGTCGGTGCGCTTGACCTCGAAATGAATTCCGCAGGCGCAGAGGATCTTCTGCCCGGTCACGTACACGCCGATGTCGTGAGCCTGATTGCAATTTGGGCAGGCCTGGGTCTTCATTTACGAAGTCTTGCTGGATTCGACGCCGGTCACCCGATAGATGAGGACGCCCTTCTCCTTGCCCCTCACCTGCGCGATCGGAAGCGCGATCGCCTCGAAGCCCGGACCGGCGCTCTTGACGGTGAACTCGGTGGCCAGCACCTCGCCCGCCTTGGCCAGCCCGCACAGGCGGGCGGCGGTGTTCACCGAGTCGCCGATCGCGGTGTATTCGTGGCGGTCGCTCGAGCCCATGTAGCCCACCACAGCCTGACCGGTGTTGACGCCGATTCCAATCGAGATCGGCCGGTGCCCCTCGGCCGCCCTGCTGCGATTGAGCGCTTCCACCTCCAGCTGCATCTCCATCGCGGCGCGCAGCGCGCGGGCGGCGTCGTCCGGATGAGACGAGGGCGAGCCCCACACCGCCATCACGCAATCGCCGATGAACTTGTCCAGGTTCCCCTCGTTGCGGAAGATCACGTTGGCCATCGCGCTGAAGAAGGCGTTGAGCATGGAGACCGTTTCCTGCGGCCCCTCGCTCTCGGCCATGGTGGTGAACCCGCGGATGTCGGCGAACAGCACGCTCACCTCGGCCAGCCGGCCGGCTCGCAACAGCTCCACCTGGCCCTTGACCACCATCTCCGCCACCGCCGGCGAGAGGAAGCGGGACAGCTCCGCACGCGCCACCGCATCGGTTTCGATCTTGCGCGCCAGCTCGGCGTTCTCCAGCGCGATCGCCGCCTGCGAGGCGATTCCCGAGAGGATCTTGAGATCCTTCTCGGAGAAGGCGTTGGTCCGCTCCCGCGTGTCGAGGAAGAGCACGCCCTTGAGCATGCCCTTGGCCAGCAGCGGAACCGCCATCGCGGATCGAATGCCCTGGGCGACGATGCTCTCGGACGACGAGAAGCGCGAGTCCAGGATGGCATCCGCCGTGAGCACCGCCTGCCGCGTCTCGGTCACGCGCTTGAGAACGGTGTCCGAAAGCACCACCTCTTCGCCTTCCCCTCGGCGGTTCCTGACGACCTGGGGCTCCAGCTCGCCGGTGCGCTCGTCGGCTACAAAAAGGACCGCGTTGTCGGCAGCCAGAAGCTGGAAGGCGACCTTGAGGATCTTGTCCAACAGGCTCTTCTGATCCCGCTCCAGGCCGACCTGCCGATGGAACTCGTGGGCGATGCGCAGCTTCTCGTAGTCCAGCCGGAGCGCATTGACGTCGGTGAGCTGATCGATGGGGCGAAACTCGTTCTCCTGGACGTGATCGATCTGCGCCAGGAACGCCGGCGCGGATTGCGCGCTGGCCACCACCGTCACGTTCGGGGAGGTGGGGCGCTCCCTCTCGCCGCTGTGGAAGATCAGCCGCGAGTTTCCCAGCGCGATTTCGTCGCCGTCGCGCAGCTTGAGCTCGCGAATGCGACGCCCGTTGACGAAGGTGCCGTTGGACGAGCTCAAGTCGCGCAGGATGAAACCGGAGCCCACGCGTTCAATGGTGGCGTGCTCCTTGGAAACCTCCCGGTCCGCGAGCCTGAGCGTGTTGGTGGGATGGCGACCCAGCGTGGTCTTGGGTCCCAAGGGAAAGTTGCTCAGATTACCGTCGGGGAGCCGACCGGTCAGCCGAGGGCCGCGCAGGGCCGCCGAGGCCATGTCCTCGGTGAGCTGCAGCAGTGGAGCAGCCAGTGCCTCGCCGCAAGACGAGCAGGTTGCGGGAAGCGGCGCCGGCATCGGCGTGCGGCAACGGGGACAGACGGCGGGCTGCATTCCAAGGGCGATCGGAAGAAAATTCCGTGGGTCAGCCTAGCAGACGACCCCCGGTCGGGAAAGATACGGACGGAGCTGCCCTCTCGCAGACAAGGTGCGCTCAGGAAGATGTCGCACGGCGAAGAACGCTGTTAGAGGTGACGAGTGAAGATCAAGCAGCGACCCGAAGATTTCTCGGTCAAAGAATCGTTCCGTTTCGAACCGTCGACCCACGGTCGATACCGGGTCTATCTGCTCACCAAGCAGAAGCTCTCCACCTTCGAAGCGGTGGAGCACATCCGGCAAGCGTTCGGGCTCAAGCCGGGAGCGATTTCCTACTGCGGCCTGAAAGACAAGCAGGGGCACACCGAACAGATCGTCGCGGTCGATGGCGTGGACGTCGCGCTCCAGGAGCCGAGGTTGCGTCTGAAGTTCCTCGGGCGAACCGACGAGCCCCTCTCGGCCGCCAACACCGCCTCCAATCGATTCTCCGTCACCGTTCGCGCGCTGACCCGCGACGACCTGAGCCGGCTGAGCGCTTCGGCCGCCGAGGTGTCGCGACTGGGCGTGGTGAACTATTACGACAGCCAGCGCTTCGGCTCTCTGAAGCACGGCCAGGGATTCATCGCCAAGGACCTGATCCGCGGCGACTTCGAAGCGGCGCTGCGCAACTACATGGCCAAACCTTCGCCTCTCGACCGGTCCGAGGACGCCAAGGTGAAGCGCTTCTGGCAAGAGAACTGGGGCCAATGGCACCGCCGCGTCCCGTTCGCCGGAACGCGCAAGTACGCGCGGATCCTGGACGCGCTGCGGCGCGATCCGACCAATTACCTGCAGGCCTTCTTGCAGATCGACCAGCGCTATCGCGCGCTGATCCTCTTCACCTATCAGAGCTATCTATGGAACGAGGGCGTGCGGCGCCTGTTTCAGCTGCTCCTACCGCGAGAGCATCTGTTTCCTCATCCGTATCAAGCCGGCACCCTGCTCTTCCATCGCGATGCCGATCCGGCGACGCTGGAGTATTTGCGCTCGGCAAGCTTTCCGCTGCTGGCGCCCGACACGCAGTTCAACGACGACCGCGTTCGGGAGGCGGCAGAATGGGCCCTGGGGAAAGAAAAGATCGCCTTGGCCGACCTCAAAATCCAGCAGGCGTCTCGCCTGTTGTTCTTCAAGCACGAGGAGCGACCCGTCCTCCTCTATCCGCGCAAGCTGGTGCTGGGACGACCCTCGCCTGATCCGCTCAACCGCGGGCTTTCGAAGCTGAACGTCGCCTTCACCTTGCCGCCCGGCTCGTACGCCACCCTGGTGATTCGGCGGCTGTTTCAGTTCTCGTACCGGGAGGACACCGCTGAGGAGATCGCCGCCCACGGCGGGCGCGAAAGGCCTTTCCCAGAAAGCCAACCGCTTCGGCGGCCGAGTCGCCAAGCGCCTGACATCGCGGCAAGAAGGAGCAGATCGGCGCCGCGCAAAAAAGATGCGCAATAGTCCCTGGCACATACCGTACTCAAGGGCGTGACGAACGCCTCTTTTCCTGATTCCCTGCCCGCCACCTCACTCGCCATCCACATGATGTTCGGGGAAGAAGGCAAGGCACTGCCCTGGAAAGCGGATGTCCTCGCCGCGCGGCGAGGGGACCATTCCGCCTTCGCCTCGCTGGTGCGCAGCGTCCAGCGGCCCGTCTATGGATTGTGCCTGCGCCTGTTGCGGACGGATTCGGAAGCTTGTGAAGTCGCTCAGGAGGCGTTCTTGCGAGCCTTCCAGAACCTGCACAAGTACGATGAGCAGAAGCCTTTTGACCTTTGGGTGATGGCCATCGCCAGGAATCTGTGCCTGGATTTGTTGCGGCGCCGTTCGCGGATGCGGGCAGAGGACGTGCAAGAGATGAAGGACGTGCTGCCATCGGCCGACAAGTCGCAAGAGCAGACGGCGATCGATCGCGAAGAGCGCCTTTCGCTCGAGAGCGCGTTGTCCACGCTCCCGGTAGAGGATCGCGAGGTGTTGGCCCTCTACTACGTTCAGAAGCGCACCACCAAGGAGATCGCCGAAGTGGTCGGCGTTGCCCCCGGGACGATTATGGCGCGCCTCTTTCGCGCTCGTGAGAAGCTGCGGAAGCAGATGGCCTCGCAGGAGTGTCGGTCATGACTGAGAACGGATGCCCTGAGCTCGAGCAGCTTTTCGAGCAGGTAGCCGAGGGCCGCGGACCCTTGTTGGACCATGCGCGCGGCTGCGAGTCCTGCTCGGAAATACTCGAACAGCATCGCCAACTGGAAAAAGACCTCTACCGGATCGCGGATCCGCTTCCTCCGGCCAACTTCGTCGGTCAGGTGATGGTCCGCGTGTCGGCGCACCACGCGCCCATGCGCCACAACATCGTCAGCGCGCTGGCGATCATGGCGGCCTCCATCGGCGCGGGCATCTTCGCGTTCGTGCGCAGCGGTTATGGGCTGGCCGAGGTTGGAACCAGCACCGCGTCCAGCTTCATGGCGGCAAAGTCCCTTTGGCTGGGGCTGACCACGGCGGTCTCAGCGCTGTGGAGCAGTGCCGCTCTTCCACTCACTCTTTCAATGTTCGCAGTGCTGATGCTCTGCCTCTACAGTCTCAAGCGGCTGACGGGTGACGCGCACGCGTTCAAGGAAGCAAAGGTGTCTTGATGTCGTGCGTTCGGTCAACGCTTGCATTTGCCCTCTTGACGACCAGCGTCGCGTTCGCCGCTCCTGCCCGGGGGCCGTGGCCAGCCACGCCGCGAAAGATTTCCATCGAGTTTCACGGACCGCTGAAGGATGCGCTGAAGAAGATCGCTTCCGAGAGCGGCATCAACCTGGTCGTCAGCGGGGACCTCAACGAGCCCGTGGATGTCTATCTGAGGGGAGTCACCGCTGAGGAAGCACTCCAGACCGTGGCCAGCGCGTACCACCTCCGGATCGATCAGAACGGGACCATCTGGACGCTTCGGCGGATGACCGAGGCAGAGCGCGCGAGCGCACCTCCCAGCGCACCGCGTTCTCCGGAGGCTGCCAGCCCGCCGTCTGAGCCGGGTGCGCCGGAACCCTCTTCCCCGCCTGCGCCGCCATCTTCACCCACGTCCCCCGAGGAGCCGGACAAGTCGGCCGATTCTCCGCTGGACCAGGCCGCCAACGACGTGGCGCAGGAGATCGAGAAGTCCTTGCCGCACGGGTCGCCGCCGGTGGACAGCAAGGAGCTGCGGCGCAAGCTCAAGGCGCTCGAAAAGAAATACAAGCATCGCAGGTACGGCAAGCGCGGCAGCGGCGATCGGGTTGATTCCGGTTCGGTCATCGTGAGCGAAGGAGAGACCGTCAACAACTGCATCGCGACGGGCGGGAGCGTAACCGTCAGAGGGCAATGTGCCGTCGATGCAGTCGCCTTGGGCGGGTCGGTCTGGGTATATGGGCACGTGTCGGGAAGCGCCGTAGCCATTGGCGGCAGCGTGCACCTGGGACCCAACGCGGTGGTGGAAGGGGACGCGGTGGCGATCGGCGGAGAAATCATCAAAGAAGAGGGCGCGGAAATCGGTGGGGATCAGCTGTCCTCCGCGAACCTCCCCAGTCTGATCGGCAAGAATTGGGTAAACGATATGATGAGAGGGCACCAGCCCAACGCGTCGCACGATCACGACGGGTCGGAGGAGCGGATTTCCCGCCGCTCGCACAGCGGGCTCGGAAGCTTCTTGATTCGATTCGCCGTCCTCTTCGCGCTCGGCTTCCTCTCGATGCTCTTCTTCCCCTCGCGAATGAGGCAGATCGAGGACGAGCTGAAGAACGAGCCGCTCAAGTGCGGCGTGGCCGGGTTCGTCGGGATCCTGGCGCTGATACCCCTGTCCATCCTGCTGATCATCACCTTGATCGGAATCCCGTTCGCAGTGCTGCTTTGGATCCTGGTGGGTCTGGCGTTCGCGATGGGGATTGCCGCAGTTGCAAACGAGATCGGGATGCGGATCCCCATCTTCGTGGGAAGGAAGACGCAGGCGCTGGTGCTCGCGCTGGGAGTGTTGGTCCTGCTGGTGGTCTCGCTGATTCCGATCTTCGGGCCGCTGGCGATCTTCCTGGTCACGCTCCTCTCGTTCGGCGCCATCATTCGCACCCGGTTCGGTCAAAGGCCCAAGGGCATTCCCGAACCTATTTCCAGCGAACCGATCCCCAGCTGACCGCATTTTAGCGCCGCCGGCGCTCGTTCTCGCCGAGCTCGACTGTTTCCTGCGGCAGCATCGAACCGTCATGCGCAAGATCGTCTCCGAGATTTTTGATCCCGCCACGCGATATGAGTTCGAGCCAGCAACCCCGAGCGACATTGTGCGCGCGCTCCAGATCGACGCGAAGTTCGGAGAACTGGAGCTCGGCCTGGTCGACGGAACGGTCGCGGCCGTCGCCGAGCGTCGTGGCGTCTCCCGAGTGCTCACCGCCGACCGCGCGGATTTCAACGTGATTCGAGTGGGCCCGCGCTACCAGCGGGCCCTCACATTACTGCCTAGTACGGATGGCAGACCCGATCCGGGCCGGCACGGCTTTACTTGGCGTAACTCGATTGCTATAGGCGCACCTCCCCACACGGCTGCGCGGATGCGACGGTTAGAGAACGGGCTGCCCCGCGGCAGCGAGATTGCAGTGGACTTCGAGGGAGACTCGATTCCGGCCTTCGAAGGCGAGCCCGTCGCGGTGTCGCTTCTCGCCGCCGGCGAGCAGGTGTTCTCCCGATCGGTGAAGTACCACCGGCCGCGCGGTCCATTCTGCTTCGCCGCCGCGTGCTCGCACTGTCTGATGCGCGTGGACGGCGTACCCAACGTCTTCACCTGTCGCACTCGAGCTCGCTCCGGAATGCGGCTGGAACGCCAAAACGCCTTCCCCACCGCAAAGGTGGACGTGTTCGCATCGATCGACTGGATGTTCCCCCGCGGGCTGGATCATCACGAGATGTTTGCCGGCGTGCCGGTGGCCGAGAAGGTGATGGCCACGGTGGCTCGCCACCTTGCCGGCCTGGGACTTCTGCCGGACAGCCCCGCGCCGTCGCGCCTTCCCGCCGAGATATTGAAGACGCGCGTGGCGATCGCCGGAGGCGGAGCCGCGGGGCTGGCGGCGGCCGAGGTGTTGGCCGCGCGCGAGACGCCGTTCATTCTCTGCGAGCGCGAGGCATTCCTGGGCGGCCGGCTGGCCGTCGCGGCTCCGGAGCCGGATGCTCCGGCGATTGCCAACGCGGAGGCATTCCCGGCGGGTGCAGCGCGGCTCGAGGCCGCGGTGATCGGCCTGTACCAGGACGAAGGCGGTTTCTTCCTGGCGGCGGTTGCGAGGGAGACGGACGGACCGCGCCTGCTCAAGCTCTACGCGGATCGCTTCCTGCTCGCGGTGGGTGGACACTCGCCGATCCTCCCATTCGAGAACAACGACTTGCCGGGCGTGTTCTCGGGACGAGCGGCCAGCTACCTGGTGCGCCGCTGCGGGCTGTTGGCCTTCGATCGCGTCGCGATGGCGGGCCATGGGCCCGAGCTGTATCGGACCGCCGAGCTGCTCGAGCGCGCCGGGGCCAAGATCGTCGCGCTCGTCGACACGCGCGCGCCTCCGCCCGAGGGCGGGCCAGCGTTGGCCTGTCACGGCGAGCCGATCAAGGCCCATGGGCGCTCGCGCGTGACCGGGCTGTCGTTGCGGCGGAAAAACGGCCGAGCGCGGCACGTGCGGTGCGACGGCGTGGTGATCAGCTCGCCCATTGCCCCCAGCGTAGAGCTCGCGCGACAGGGTGGAGCCCGGGTGGGTTTTCGGCTCGACCTTGGCGCCTTCGCGGTCGAAGCGGACGACGGCGGGCGAGCCAGGGCGCCGCACCTCTACGTGGCGGGCGATGCAACCGGGCCCACCAGCGCCTCGCGCGCTGCGCTCTCCGGGCGGCGAGCGGCGGAAGCGCTCCTCGAGGGCCTGAGATGAGCAAGTCCCTGGTCTGCTCATGCGAAGACGTCACCGTCGAGGACGTCAATGCAGCAGTCGCCAAGGGCTACTTCGATGTGGAATCGGTGAAGCGCTACACGGGGTTTGGAACCGGGATCTGCCAGGGCAAAAGCTGCCTGGCCGCGGTCGCGCAGCTGCTCGCGCGGACCGGAAAGATCAAGGAGAGCGGAATCCTGCCTTTCACGCCGCGGCCCCCGTTCTATCCCACCGAGTTGTCGGTGCTGGCCACCGCGCCGATGGACGAAACGATGCCGCCCGTCGGGGGAACGCCGGTTGCGCTCTCCCTTAGCCATCACGCGCTTCGGCCGGAGACGCCGGTAGCTCAACGCGCGAAGGTGGTGATCATCGGCGGCGGGATCATGGGGCTGGCTCTGGCGCACAATCTCGCGGTGAGGGGCGAGACCGATGTGGTGGTGCTGGAAAAGAGCTACCTGTGCGCCGGGGCCTCGGGGCGAAACGGCGGCGGCGTGCGGATGCAATGGGGGACGGATGTCAACATCGAGCTGGCCAAGCGCTCGATCGAATTGATGAAGCACTTCGCCAAGGAGATGGGAATCAACATCTGGCTGCGGCAGGGCGGCTATCTCTTCCTCGCCACGAGCGACTCCACGGCGGAGCGCTTGGAACGCGTCGCGCGGCTCCACAATCAGCACGGCGTTCCCACACAACTGATGACGCCGGACGCCGCTCGCGACGTTGTGCCGCAGCTGACGATGAAGGATGTCCGGCTGTGCGCTTACAACAAGGAGGACGGCGTGATTTTCCCCTGGCCCTTCCTCTGGGGATATGCGCAGAGCGCGCAACGCCGCGGGATCTCGGTAGAGACATTCACCCAGGTGACCGGGTTTGAGATCTCCCAGTCGCGGATCCGCGCGGTGCGCACCGATCGCGGCGAGATCGCCTGCGAGACAGTGGTTCTCGCAGCGGGGGCGTGGAGCCCTTCCATCGCCACGCTCGCCGGCGTTGCGCTGCCCAACGAGCCGCACCGGCACGAGATCCTGAGCACCGAGCCGCTGAAGCCATTCCTGGGGCCGCTCGTCTCAGTCCTCGACACCGGACTGTATTTCAGTCAATCCATGCGCGGCGAAGTCGTGGGCGGGATGGGCGATCGAAAGGAGCCCGCCGGGCTGCAGATGGGGTCCACGCTGCGGTTCACCTCGCGCTTCGCGCAAGCCTTGATCGAGCAGCTGCCAATCGCCGGGCGAATGAAGCTCGTCCGGCAATGGGCCGGTTGCTACGATGTAACACCGGACAACAACCCGATCCTCGGCCGCACCCCCGGACTGCCGAACCTGCTTCAGATGTCCGGCTTCGTTGGCCACGGCTTCATGATGGCTCCCGCCGTCGCCGAACGGATGGCGGAATGGATGGTGAGAGGGAACGACGACGAGCTCTTCACGCGATTTGACTTGAGCCGCTTTGCGCGCGGCCAGCTGGAGCGCGAGGAGATGATCATCGGCTGAGGCCGGCTCGGGACGGGTTCGATCGCACTTCTCGCCATGGGGCGGCCCTTCGACTTCGGGCTGCGCCCTACGCTCAGGGCGAGCGGGTTGGCTACGCTCAGGGCGAGCGGGTTGGCTACGCTCGGGGCGAGCGGGTTGCTAGGGAGCCGCGAGCGAGCTGCAGCGCTTGGACTTGGCGACGCTGATCGCGTGGCGAACAACGGAGCGCAGGTCCGAATCGCTGAACGGTTTGCAGAGCGTGTCGACCGCGCCATCTCGCAGGCACTCTGCGGCGTGTTGCGTATCTTCGGGCGAGGTCAGAACAACGACCGGCAACGTTGGCGCCAACCTGTGGCAGCGCCGCACGAACTCGCGGCCACCGAGCCCCGCCATCTGCAGATCGGTAATCACGCAGCTGAACTGGTGCTGATCGATCGCCCAGAGCCCCTCCTGACCGCTGGCGGCCTGGACGATTTCGAAGCCCCCGCGCCGAAGCGTCCGCGCGATCGCGGTTCGAAGGAGCGGCTCGTCATCAATCACCAGGATCGCGGAGTGTGTCGGCACCGTCGGTCCTCCCATGCTTTCGTCCAAGCAAACTGCGGGCCACGCCCGGCGAGTCTGCTGGTGGCTCGTAGCGCTGCGCACGAGAAGGAACTTTCTGCGCATGCGGCCGCTCAAGCGTGGGTCGGGTCAGACCCGATTGTGACGTCGAACGGCAGCCCAGTCAGCGCGCGATGGGCAGCTCCACCGTGAAGGTCGTCCGGCCGGTGCCGCTTCGGTAGGAGATCTCGCCTCCCATCAGCTCTATCAGTTGATGGCAGATGTACAGTCCGAGGCCGGTGCCCTTCCCCGCTTCCTTGGTGGTGAAGAACGGCTCGTAGATGCGCGGAGCCACTTCCGCCGGAATTCCGGACCCGGAGTCCTCCACGGAGATGCAAACAGTCTCCTGGCGACCTTCGCCGTTCAGTGCGAGCGCGCCCGCACCGCCCATCGCGTCGAGACCATTTTCCAGCAAGTTCAGGATCACCTGGCTCAGCGCACCGGGAGAGCCGAGCACCTCGGGAAGGGCGGGCAAATCGCAGGCGATCGAGCAGTTTCCTTGCTTGGCACCTCGGAACACCATCACCGCCTCGGCGGCGGCGCGGCCTGGGTCAAATCGGACGCGCTCGTTGGGACGATTGCGCGACATCCCTTTGAGCGCCTGGACGATGGCCGCGATGCGGTCCACGCCTTCGAGGCACTCGCGCAGCATCTGCGCCAGCTCCTCGGAAGCCGCTCCGAGGTGGTTTGCCGGCATCGCCCGCCGCAGGTCCTGCACGAGCTCGCTCATCGAACCGAGATTTCCCTTTACGTATGCCAAGGGATTGTTGATTTCGTGCGCGACGCCGGCGGTCAGCTGCCCGATGGTGGCGAGCCGTTCCCGCTCGGTGGCGATCTGCTGAGCGCGGCGAAGGTCCGCCTCCAGCGCTCGACGCGTGGAGATGTCGCGAAAGACCGCGCAGATGGTCGGCGACCCGGCGCTGGAACGGCTGGGCTGAAGGGAAACCTCGCAAGGGATGCGAGCTCCGTTGGGCTGAAGCACGGTGAACTCCCCGGTGAGACGCGTGCTCCTGCCGGCGGAGGACATCAATTGGGCGAAGGTCAGCCGATCCTCTGGGACGAGCAAGTCGTCCAATCGCGAGCCGATCAGCGCTTCGTCGGATCGCCCGAAGATCGGTTCCACGCAACCCCCGATCAAGCCAATGCGGCCGTCTTCTCCCTGTTCCAGCACGGCGTCGGGAAGATTGTCGATCAGCGCGCGGAGCGCTGCGCGATCGGGTGCGGTCGGGGAGTCCGGCGCCAGCTCGTGGAGGACGAGGCTCATTCGTCGGCGATTCGAGGCAGGAAGTCAGTCTAGCCCAACCGCACGCCGGTCGAGGTCGCGCTCGAGTTGCGATGCCAGCGCCGGTGTGCGGCGTCGGCGCAGACCCGTTGGCACTCGCCCGCGAACGGTATACGGTCCCCGCCCCCATTGAAGGCGGAACACATCCATGAATCTCACCTCCGGATCCAATCGGGAGTCATTGATGAAGAATTCACCGCTGCTCCTCATTCTTTTCAGCGCCCTCTGCGCGGCCGAACCCTCGTGGGAAACAACTCGGGTTTACGGTCTGGGCTCGGTCTACTCGCTGTCCTATTCCCCGGACGGAAGCAAGTTGGTGACTTCGGGAGTTGCCGGCGCGCAGCTTTGGGATGTCGCGTCCTGGACGGTCGAGCTGCAGTTCCTCGGACATCAGGGCGCTGTGCGTTCCGCGGCTTGGTCGCCGGATCAAAGCCAGATCGCGACAGCCGGGGACGACAACACGATCAAGATATGGGGTGCCTCGACGGGCCTGTTGATGAACACGCTGACCGGGCACACGGACAATGTATACGCAGTTGCCTGGTCGCCGGACGGCGCCACGATTGCTTCGGGTTCTGCTGACCGCTCGGTGAGGCTTTGGGATGCCTCGACGGGCATGCCCCTCGCACTGCTGCAGTCTCATACCGGAACGGTGATGTCGGTCTCTTGGTCGCCCGCCGGCGATCGGCTGGCTTCAAGCTCGATGGACCGCACGATCAAGATCTGGCGACCGTCGGACAGCGAGCCGGAGAGTACCTTGGTGGGCCATACGACCTGGGTGACATCCGTGGCATGGTCAAGCACTGGGATCGCGTCTGGATCTTTCGACGCCACCGTGAAGATCTGGGATCCGGACTCCGGTGCCCTTCGACGCACCATCCCGAATGGAGCAGCAGTCTGGACCATCGCGTGGGCTCCCGACGCTCAACGGATTGCGGCCGGCGCTTCGGCAAACTCGATCAAGATCTGGAATGCGGACGGCGGCGATCTGGTGACCACGCTGACTGGGCACACCGATTGGGCCCGCGCCGTCGCGTGGTCGCCCAGCAGCTGCGACCAGGTTGCGTCGGCCTCACTGGACCACACCCTTCGCCAATGGAGCGCGGACACCGGAAGCCAGACAGCGGTCTTCCGGGCGCACACCAATCTGGTCTACAGCGCGCGCTGGTCGCCCGATTTCAGCAAGCTGGCATCCGCGTCTGTCGACGGCTCGGTCGTCATCTGGGACCCCGCCACGTCCCGGGTGCTCCGAATGTTTCAAGTCGAAGGAGACTATCCCTACGCGGTAGCCTGGTCGCCGGTCCGGCCCATGCTTGCAGTGGCATTTCTCTATGGGCCAATCCGGATCTGGAATCCGGAGACAGGCGAGTTGGTGCGCGAGCTTCTTGGGCACGACTCACGCGTCGACGCAGTGGTCTTTTCACCCGACGGGCGCCGGCTGGCTTCAGGCTCAGACGACCGAACGATAAAAATCTGGGACATCGAAAGCGGAACCGCGCTGCGCACGATGCAAGGACACACCTGGACCGTCGAGTCGGTTCTTTGGTGGTGGGAAGGATGGGAGGATCGACTCGCTTCCGCCTCGCTCGACGGCACGATCAAACTCTGGAATCCAAACACCGGCGAGCTGCTGCGCACCCTCGAAGGCCACGTGGGCGAGATCCTTCCAATCAGGTTGTCGCCGGACAAGACGAAGCTGGTGTCTGGAGGCTTCGACGGGACCGTGAGAATTTGGGAGATATCGACCGGGGCGCTTCTAGAAACCATTCAAGCTCACTCGGACTGGATCTTTTCAGTCGCCTGGTCACTGGATGGCAGCAAGGTCGCCTCAGCATCCATCGACCGCACCGTGAAAATCTGGGATGTCGCGACAGAGCAGCTCGTGGACACTCTCGTCGGGCATCAGGGATATGTCTACTCGACCGACTGGTCGCCGGGTGACACCCTGGTAACCTCGTCCGAAGACGTGACCATTCGACTGTGGGCTCCGCGTCCGTAAAAGAGGGGCCGCCCGTTTCTTACTGGGCATGTCAGGCCTTTTTCTCCTTGACACCCGAGCAGAGGTCAGACGAGATGCAGCGCCATCTAACCTGAAGGGGGTTCCATGAAGCTTCGAGCCGCTGCCGTTGCATTTACAGCTTTGTCTTTATTCAGTGCGCTTGCGCTGCCCAGCCGCGCAGAGGCACAAGTCGATCCAACTCTGCCGAATCTGGTCCCGATGTTCCCCGATCCGTCGCGTGTACCCAACAATTTCATCGTGTCCAATCGCTTGGGCGGACCGACTCTGGAGTGGGAAATCCTCACCTCCAACATCGGAGGGCAAGACTGGATTCGGCCGCCGATCGATCGAGATGTGACCTGCACCAGCAGCGTCCAGTATTTCAGGATGCCGCAAACGCATGAGTACGCGATCTACTGGTACGACCCGGACGCTGGCGTGTACGTGGAGATCGACCGGCGGCGAAAGAACACCATCTGCATTCAGGACGACGGGAGTCGCGGGCGCGATCCTCAGAATTATTGTCTCCACGAGCATGAAGAGATCAGGTTCCCCTGTGGATGCAATTCCCCCTTCTATGGGGCCGGCAGGGGCAATGGGGTGAGCAGAGGCTGGTCGGACTCGTACTTCCGCGGCTTGACCGGGCAGTGGGCATTCATCGGTTCGTACACCGGCGATTTCCTGCTCACCACCGAGCTGGATCCCGATCAACTCTTGCAAGCTGCAGACTTGCTTCCCGAAGAGACGGATGCGACCCATGACGACAATATTTCGTACGTCTACTTCAGCTGGGACGGCACCGGCGTAACCTGCGGACTCAGCCGCTGCGTGACCAACGTGCAGGTCGTCTACAGCTTTGATCCGGTTTGCCCGTTGTAGCTCAGAGACAATCGTCAGGAAATCAAAGCGCGTGCGCAGATTGCTCACGCGCTTTTTGTTTTTCCAGCCACAGCGGTGAAACGCGCTGCACCTTGACGTTCACCACTTTGCCCGCTCGCTCCAGCACGCCCTGAGCATAGAGGAACACCGAGGCGATCAGCTCTCGGCGAAATCGCTCGAACAGGGGCGGCTCGATCACCAGGTTCGAAATTCCCGTCTCGTCCTCGAGAGAGATGAAGCAGAAGCCCTTCGCAGTGGGCGGGCGCTGGCGGCAGATCACCATTCCGCCGACCGAGACCCGCTTGCCGGCCTTGACCTTGAGCAATCCGTGCGCAGTGACCGCGCCATTTCGCTCGAGCTGCGGCCGCAGCAACGCGATGGGATGCTGATCCAGCGAAAGGCCCACCGCGTCGTAATCCGCGCTCACGCGTTCGGCGACGCTCAACTGGGGAAACTCAACCTCGGTGGCGTCCAGCGGCTGCCCGAAGAACAGATCCTCCTCGTCGAGCGCGGCAAGCGACTGGATCTCCCAGAGCGATTCGCGGCGCCCCTTGCCGAGCGACGCGAGCGCGGCGGACATTGCCAGCCGGACCAGCTCGTGGCGCGGGACGCGAGCCCGCCGAGCGAGATCGCCGATACTGTGGAAACCCAGCGGCGACTCCTCCACCGAGCGCCGGCTGCCGGACTGAGGCGTTCTGCTCGGCACACGCGCCGATTCGATCTGGCGCGCGATTTGCTCGCGAAGCCCCTTCACCAGGCGCAGCCCCAGCCGCAGCGCGCCATCCTCGAGCGTGCAATCCCATCTCGATGCATTCACGTCCACCGGCCGGACCTCGACGCCGTGGCGCTTCGCATCGTCCACCAGCGTGTGCGGCGCGTAGAAGCCCATCGGCTGCGAGTTGAGCAACGCAGCGGTGAACGCCGCCGGAAAATAAAACTTCAAATACGAGGACGCGTAGGCGATCAGGGCGAACGACGCCGAATGCGATTCGGGGAATCCGTAATGTGAAAAACCTCTGAATTGTTGAAAGCACTTCTCCGCGAACTCGCGCGGGTAACCCCGGGCGACGCAGCCCTCCACGAATCGATGGTGATACGGGATCAACAGCTCCTCCGCTCGCTTGTGGGTGAGGATTCGGCGCAATTGGTCCGCATCGCTCGGGGAGAAACCGGCGGCCACCATCGCCAGTTTCATCGCCTGCTCCTGGAACAGTGGCACGCCGAGCGTCTTCTTCAAAATCGCCTCCAGCTCGGGCGACGGGTACTCCACCTCCTCCAGACCGTCTCGGCGGCGCACGTAGGGGTGCACCATGTCTCCGATGATCGGGCCCGGTCGGATGATGGCGATCTCGATCACCAGATCGTAGAAGGTGCGCGGCTTGAGCCTGGGCAGCATGTTCATCTGGGCCCGGCTCTCCACCTGGAAGACGCCGATCGAGTCCGCCTCGCACAGCATGTCGTAGACCCGCGGGTCCTCCGGCGGAATGGTGGCCAGCGACAGGTCGATGCCGTGGTGCTCGCGGATCAGGGCCAGCGCTTTGGCCACCGCGGTGAGCATCCCCAGACCCAGCAGATCCACCTTGAGGATCCCCAGCGCGTTCAAGTCGTCCTTGTCCCACTGCACCACCGTGCGGCCTTTCATCGCCGCGTTCTCCAGCGGGACGATCTCGTTCAGCGGATCGCGGGTGATCACGAAGCCGCCGACGTGGATCGACAGGTGGCGCGGGAACCCTTCCAGCTCGGCGGACAGCTCCGCCGTCTTGCGTACCTTTGGATCATTTGGAGACAGCCCGGCTTCCATCAGCAGCTCCGGCGTCAGCCCGGCGTCGCCGTTGACGTCCACCGCGCGGGCCAGCCGGTCCACCTGGTCCAGCGACAGGCCCAGGCTCTTGCCCACCTCGCGCGCGGCGAGTTTTCCGCGATAGCAAACCACCTCGCATACCATCCCCGCCCGGTGGCGGCCGTGCTTGTCATAGACGTACTGCAACACTTCCTCGCGCCGCTCATGCTCGAAGTCCACGTCGATGTCGGGAGGCTCCTTGCGGTCCACGCTGATGAAGCGCTCGAACAGAAGGCCCATCCGCACCGGATCGATGGCGGTGATCTGCAGCGCGTAGCAGACCGCGGAGTTGGCTGCCGAGCCGCGCCCCTGGCACAAAATCCCCCGCTCGCGCGCGAACCGCACGATGTCCCAGATGGCGAGGAAGTACCCGGGGAACTCCAGCTTCTCGATCAGCGACAGCTCGCGCTCGATCTGGTGTCGCACCTCCGCCGGGACGCCGTTCGGATATCGGAAAGCCAGGCCCTGATCGGTGAGCTCGCGCAGGTAGCTCATCGGCGTGTGGCCCGGCGGCAGATTCTCTTCCGAAAACTGGTAGCGGATCTCCTCCAGAATGAATTGACAGCGGTCGGCGACCTCCAGGGTTCGCCCCACCGCTTCGGGGCACTCCGCGAACAGTCGCGCCATCTCCTGCGGACCTTTGAGTGTGCGCTCGGCATTGGGAAACAGTTTCTTGCCGGCATCGGCCACTGTCGTCTTCAGCCGGATCGCGGTGACCACGTCCTGCAGCGGTTGCCGCCTGCGGGCGTGCGTGTGCACGTCGTTGTGCGCGCAGATCGGAGCGGCGAGCTCGCGCGAAAGCTGCTGCGCCCGGAGCAGCCGCGTCTCGTCCCCCGCGGCGAGCGTGCGCACCGCGCCAACGTAAAACCGCCCAGGAAACGCTTCCGCGATCGGAGCCACCTGCCGCATCTCCGCGGGAAACGGCAGCAGGGCAATCAGGCCGCGCGAGCGCTGGGCGAGCTCCTGCCACGGCAGCCCGGCCTCGCCTTTCGGGTGCGACAGCCGGCTCTGGGAAATGAGCTGGCACAGATTCGAATAGCCGGTCCCGTCCTGGACGTACAAGACGATCGGCGGCGCGTCGGTGAGGGTGAGCTGCGTTCCCAAGATCAGCTTCAGGCCGAGGCTCTTGGCAGCCAGGTGCGCCTTGACGGCGCCGTGAAGCCCGTCCTGATCGGTCAGGGCGAGCGCGGACAAACCGGCTCGCGACGCGGCGAAGACCAACTCCTCAGGGTGCGAGGCGCCCCGAAGGAAGGAGAAGTTGGAACGGCAAACCAGCTCCGCGAACATGCGTCAAGCCTAGCCTGAACTTCGGTTCAGTATCCAGTGCAATCAGGTCGACGAGCAGGCGTAATCCCCTTCGGTAGACCGACCGACGACGCTGTGCGAAAAGGGACCGCGATGGATTCGCCAAGCGCTTGGCAACTCTGGGTAGCAACCGCGGTGCTCCTCGGTCTTCTGGAGCTCAAGCTCTCGGGGTACGTGATCCTCTGGTTCGGCGTCGGGGCATTCGCGGCGGCGCTGGTGGCCTCGCTGGGTTTGTCCTTCAACATGCAACTGGTGGCCTTCAACGCGGTCTCCGTGGCGCTGCTCCTGAGCTCGCGGACGCTGTTTCGCAAATTCTTCATGCGCGATGCGGCCTCGGTCCGGCACGGGGTGGAGGCGATGCTGGGCAGCGATGCGGTGGTGGTGGAGCCCATCGCTCGCGATGGCTTCGGCACCGTTCGGATCAACGGTGAACTTTGGACCGCGCGCTCGCTGGACGCGGCGATCGGCCCGGGGGAGATCGTCCGGGTCGAGAACCTGGAGGGCCTAAAGCTGACCGTGCGCCGAAAGCAACCCGTATTTTCGGTGACGCGCGCAGAGGAGGAAGTCAGATGACCTTCATGACCCTGTTCCTGTTGATCCTCGCCGGCGTGGTGGGAGCGACGCTGCTGGGCGGCCTGCGCATCGTCGCTCAGGCCAAGGTAATGGTGGTGGAGCGACTCGGACGGTTCCATCACGTGGCGCACAGCGGGCTGAACATCCTGGTGCCCTTCATCGACTCGCCGCGGGCGATCGAGATGCGCGGCGCGGGCGGCCGGCTGGTGCGGTCGACGCTGGTGGACATGCGTGAGCAGGTGATGGGCTTTGAGACCGTGCCGGTGATCACGCACGACAACGTAACCATGAACGTGGGCTCGGTGATCTACTACCAAGTCGTCGATCCCTCCAAGGCGCTCTACGAGATCGAAAACCTCGGGCTGGCGATCGAGCAGCTCACCATGACCAACCTGCGAAACATCATGGGCGGGTTGAGCCTGGACGAGACGCTGACCTCGCGCGAAACGGTGAACACCAAGCTGCGCGTAGTGCTCGACGAGGCGACCGAGAAATGGGGCGTGAAGGTGACGCGGGTGGAGCTGCGCGAGATCGAGCCGCCTTCGGCGATCAAGGAAGCGATGGCCAAGCAGATGACTGCCGAGCGCGAGCGCCGCGCGGAAGTAACCAAGGCCGAGGGCGACAAGGCGTCGGCCATTCTCCAGGCGGAAGGGGACAAAACGGCGCGGATCCTGCGGGCCGAAGCGGAGCGCGACGCCTCTGTGGCTCAAGCGGAGGGTCGGAAGAAGGCGACCATCCTCGACGCGGAGGGAAAGTCCGAAGCCACCCGGCTGGTGTTCGAGGCGATTCATAACGGGCGTGCCACGCCCGAAGTCCTGGCGCTGCGCTATTTGGAAACGCTGCAGGAGCTCGGTCGCGGCTCGAACAAGATGTTCATCCCCTACGAGGCCAGCGCTTCGCTCGCCGCGGTGGGTGCGATCAAAGAAGTCTTCAGCGGCGGCGGCAACCAGGGATCAGCTGAAAATGCCTCGCCTCGCGCCATGGCCGACCCATCGCTGGCAAAGCCCACCGCCCGCGCGGCTCAGCAGAGCGTGCCGCGCCCGATCCAGGCCGGACCGCCGCCGGTGCCCAAGCACTCCGAGGAGTGAGGCAGCCGTCGAGATTCCCCGAGCGACCCGCGAGCTGCGGGTGCGGCTGTGAGAAGAATCACCGGAGCCGCGTGGTCTCCTGTTCTGGACGGGTGCTCTACTCGGAGGTAGCGCGCTGAGGATTGTCAAACCTGACCTGCTCGCCGGTTCGAGCGGCCTCGTCAACCTTGACCATCATTTCGTCCAGCTCCTGATCGGTCGAGGCTGGAAACATCCTCTTCAGGCTGGCGCGGAAATGGGGACGGGCTGCCTCCGGTAGCCCTCCCGTGCCGAATCGCATTGTGACGGAATTGCCTGGACGCATCGCGCTGGGGGCGATCGGCCCAGGCGATTCGTTCGGGAGCGAGCCGGTCCGCGCCAGCTCGATCAACTCTCGCTTCTTGGCCAGAAAATCGACGTTGTCGAATCCGACCTCGCGATACTGTTTGAAGTCGCGATCGATGAAGACGAGAAGAGGGATCCCAATGTGCTCCGTGAATTGGTTGAGAAGCTTCTTTCCCGGATCATGAAGCACGGGAAAGGTGAGCCCCAGTTCTGCCACCTGGGTTTCCACGCGCTCCAGTGCGGACGGACTGTCGATGCTGACGGCCACGATGGAGACCTCGCGATCATTCTTGTAGAGCTGGTGAAGCTTCTCAAGGTAAGGCAGCTCGTCGAGACAGGGATGACACCAGGTCGCCCAGAATGCGAGCACGGTAACCGGCGCGGTGTAGTCCGAGAACTTCGCAGGTCTACCGTCCAGCGTGGTCAGCGCGAGCGCCTCGTCCGGAACTGGGCTCGCAACGCCCAGCGTCTTCGGTGCCGTCGTCCCCTCTGGAGCCGGGACGCTAACCTTCGTCTCTGCACAGCCGCGAGGTTTCACAGTGGCGCAGCCCGCAAGGATTGCAATCACAAACAGTCGCCGCACGCGCGCCTTATACGCTTGGCACGGCTCGATGTGAACACCGTTGGCAGAACTCTGGTTCAGCCTGGTCGACGGCGTCTACGGCCGCTCGGGTGAGTCGGCCGAGATTCCCACCCACTCGCGCGCGAGCTCGCTGTCGAAGAATTGCAGCCAGGTCCGCTTCGGCATCTTGCCCGATTGGAGCGCTGTCCGCACGACGGGGATCGCACGTGGAACGTCCACCAACGCGAGATCAACGTACGAGTATCGCCGGCCGGTACCCCCGCCGACCACAGCCCCAAGGTTCTCACGGCGAAGCGCCTGGTCAAGTGAGTCTTCGATTTCGGCCTTGTCAGCAAAGCCCTCGGGAGTGAGTCCCTTCGACCCATCCACTTTGATGAAACAGAATGTTTCGCCACATTGACTGAAACGTGCCGAGTTGAATGCGCTGTTCGAGTGAGCATTCGCAGCTGTCAATTGTCTCAAACAATGGCCTCTCGGGAAGAGTCGCCCGGTGCTTCTCGAGTAGGGCGGCAACTCGATCTGCCACGTCGTCGAGTCTCATTTCCTCGGTTCCGTCCAATGGCTCCTGTGCAACAGCTATCCGGTCCATGGCGCCGCAGTCCAGCGCTGGAGTAGCGCGCAGCGCCGTAGTATAGACGCGCCCCTCCCTGCTGGACCGTTGATTGGAGGTCGTCGTGCTTGCCTTGAATCGCCTGCTCTGCTTCATCCTTCTTCACTCCACCATCGCCCTTCACTCCACCATCGCCCTTTCCGCGATTGTGGGGACCGGGATCGACATCCGCGATACACGGCTCCTCAGCGATCCGGCGATCAGCAACAAGAACATCGCCTTCGTCTACGGCGGGGACCTCTGGGTCGCCGACCTCGACGGCAACAACGTCCGGCGACTCACCAGCGACGTGGGATTGGAGTCTCATCCAGCATTCGCCCCCGACGGAAACCTGATCGCCTTCAGCGCACAGTACGAAGGCAACACGGATGTTTACATCGTCCCGGTCGAGGGAGGAGCGCCCCGGCGGCTGACCTGGCATCCCGGCCCCGACATCGTGCAGGGATTTACACCGGACGGCTCAGCGATCGTCTTCACTTCGGACCGCATCGCCTACAACAATCGATACACGCAATTGTTCAAGGTCCCCGCTGGGGGCGGAATGGAGGAACTGCTGGAGATCCCTCATGCCGACCGCGCGGCATACTCTCCGGACGGCAAGTTCATCGCCTACAACCCGCTCGCGCCCAGATATCAGCAATGGAAGGGTTACCGCGGCGGAACCGTTTCCCGGATCTGGATCTACTCCGTGGCAAATCACGCGGTGGAGAAAATTCCCCAGCCCGAGGGCCGATGCAACGATGCCCGACCGATGTGGCTGGGCGACTCGGTCTACTTCCTCTCCGATCGCGCAGGCGAGTTCAACCTCTTCTCATACGATAGGCGCAGCAAGGCCATCCACCAGCACACCCATCACACCGACTTCCCCGTGCTGAATGCCTCGGCAGGCGGAGGCAAAATCATCTACGAACAGGCGGGCTACCTTCATCTGTTCGATCCCAAGGCCGGCTCCAGCAAGAGACTGAAGATTGCCGTGGCAGCAGACCTGGCGATGACCCGCCCGCGCTTCCTGAAGGGCGCGAAGTACATCCGCAATTCATCGCTCTCCCCATCCGGCGTTCGGGTGGCGTTCGAGTTTCGGGGAGAGATCATCACCGCCCCGGCCGACAAAGGCGACCCACGGAACTTGACGAATACGGTTGGCGCTCACGAGCGATCCCCGATCTGGTCACCCGATGGGAAGCAGATCGCTTACTTCTCGGATGAATCGGGGGAGTACGAGCTGCACGTGCGCAGCCAGAAAGGGAACGAGCCACCGAAGAAGTTCAAACTTTCGGGCGCGGGATATTACGACCGGCCGGCGTGGTCCCCCGACAGCCAAAAGATTGCTTATACCGATAATTCATGGACCGTGTATTGGATTGACGTTCGCACCGGAAAATCGAAGAAGATTGGTTCGGAGAAGCGCTACGGGCCACAGAAAACCGTGCGACCCACCTGGTCGTCCGATTCGAAATGGATCGCCTATACGCTGAGCACCGCGTCGTATATCCAGACCGTTTATGTCTATTCCATCGAGCAGGACAAGTCGTTCCCCATCACAGACGGGATGAGCGACGCGAGCGAGCCGGTTTTCGATCGCAGTGGGAAATATCTCTACTTCCTCGCCTCCACCGATGCCGGTCCGGTCAGGAACTGGTTCTCGCTGGAGAATCAGGATCTCCGCGTGACCCGCTCCATCTACCTGGTCGTGCTCCCGAAGGACCTCCCGTCGCCACTGATCAAGGAGAGCGATGAGGAGAAGGTGCAGGAGGAAAGGAAGGCCGCCAAGGAGGAAGCCGAGGAGAAAGACAAGCCGCCTCCTCTCGGGCGTGTGGCGATGGATATCGATCGCATTCAGGATCGCGTTCTGGCGCTGCCGATTCCCGCCGGGGAGTTCTCCAACCTCCAAGTCGGCAAGACAGGTCAGGTGTATTATCTCAAGAGCCTCGACGGAAAAACGTCGCTGGAGCGATTCGATCTCAAGGAACGGAAAAGCAAGAACGTTCTTCCAGAAGTCACTACCACCTACGAGGTCTCAGCCGATACCAAGCAGCTCTTGTACCGGCTGAAGGATGCCTGGACGGTGATGCCTCTGGACAAGAAGCCGGAAGCCGCGTCCGCCCAGAAGCCGGATGAAACCGAGAAAGACAAAGGCAAGATAAAGGTCGAGAGCATCGAAGTGCTGGTGAACCCTCGAGCGGAATGGCAGCAGATGTTCGATGAGGCATGGAGGATCAATCGCGACTACTTCTACGCCCCGAACATGCACGGGGTGGACTGGAAGGCAGCGCGTGAGAAATATTCGGTGTTCATTCCGCACCTGGCCGCGCGCGGCGATCTCAACCGCGTCATTCAATGGATGTGCAGCGAGCTTTCGGTAGGCCATCACCGCGTGGTTGGAGGCGATGATTTCGCCCAACCCTACGCCATCCCCGGCGGTCTGCTGGGAGCTGACTACGCCATCGAGAATGGCCGCTATCGCTTCAAGAAGGTATACGGCGGGCTGAACTGGAATCCGGAGCTGCGCGCACCCCTGCTGGAGCCAGGCGTCAACGTGAGGGCTGGCGAGTATCTGCTTGCGGTCGCTGGCAAGCAGTTACGCCCGCCGAAGAACGTCTACAGCTTGTTTGAAAATACGGCCGACAAGCTGATTGATATCACCGTCGGACCGAATCCCGATGCGACAGGCTCGCGTACCGTTACGGTGGTGCCAATTGCAAACGAGCATGCGCTTCGAAATCGCGATTGGGTCGAAGGCAATTTGAAGAAGGTCACCGCGGCTACCGAAGGACGCGTGGCTTATGTCTACGTCCCGAATACCGCCGCCGAAGGATACAAGTATTTCAAGCGTTACTTCTTTCCTCAGTCGTACAAGGAGGCAGTGATAGTCGATGAGCGTTTCAACGGCGGCGGCAGCGTCGCCGATTATTACCTGGACATCCTCCGACGGCCACTGATCGCCTATTGGACCATGCGCTACGGAGAGGACATGAAAACCCCGAGCGCGTCCATTCAAGGACCGCGGGCAATGATCATCGATGAAACCGCCGGCTCGGGCGGCGATCTGCTTCCCTGGATGTTTCGCAAGTTCAACATGGGAACGTTGATCGGACAGAGGACCTGGGGTGGGCTGGTCGGAATCCTGGGAACTCCGGTTTTGATGGATGGCGGAGCGGTGACCGCGCCCAATCTGGCGATTTGGACGCCGGAGCAGGGCTGGGTCGTGGAGAACGAAGGCGTCCCCCCCGACATCGAGGTGGAGCAGACGCCAGCGGACGTCATCGCCGGAAGGGATCCGCAGCTGGAGAAGGCAATCGAGGTGGTGATGGCTGAGCTGAAGAAGCATCCGCCGACCAGCCCCAAGCGGCCACCCTACCCGGTGAAAGCGCCCAACCCTTCGCCGGCAAGAGTGTCGTCAATGGAGGGCGGCGGCTCGTAGTATCGCTGCCGGATAAACGGGCGAGTCGGACGCTCCGAACGCGGCGCGATGGACTCGCCGGTCCGAAGCCAGCTCGGGATGAAACGTGGCTCCGATGACGTTGCCCTGTCGGATCAGAATCGGCTCCCCGTCGAGGGTGGCGAGCACCTCAGCGTTCGGCCCGACGCGGACGATGCGCGGTGCTCGAATGAACACCAGCGGCAGCGGCGACTCGCCGGCTGTCAAAATAGACGTCTGATCTGCGGCAGCCTCGAAACTGTCCACCTGGCGGCCCCAGCCATTTCGCTCGACGGTGACGTCGAGCCACCCGAAGCTGTGCTGCTCGGGAGAGATCACCCGTCCGGCAGCCAGAATGAGACCGGCGCACGTGGCGAGAATGGGCCGGCCATTGGCCGCAAAGTCCTCGAGCGCCCTGGCCAGCCCGTGGCGAGCGATGAGCAGCAACTGCGCGCTGCTCTCTCCGCCCGGGAGAACCAAACCGTCCGCTCCGTCCAGGTCCTCCTTCGCCCGCACTTCGATCGCCCGATGGCCCAACCCAACCAGCGCTCGCACGTGCGCGCCAAACCCGCCCTGCAAGGCCAGCACTCCAATACAGTCCATCACCATCCCCGAGCCGCGAACCGCTCCTCGGCCGCAAGCCGCGCCACCTCGAGGCCAGGCATGGCGGTCCCCAGGCCGGCGCTGATCTCCGCCAGCTTCCCTGCGTCCTGCCAATAGGTTGTCGCGTCGACGATCGCTTTGCCACGGCGAGCCGGGTCTTCGCTCAAGAAAATCCCGCTTCCCACGAAGACCGCTTCCGCGCCCAGCGCCATGCACAGCGCCGCATCTGCCGGCGTGGCGATTCCGCCGGCGGCGAAATTGGGAACCGGGAGGCGCCCCGCTTCCGCCACGGAGCAAACCAGCTCATAGGGCGCGCCCAGCTGTTTGGCTTCCGTCATCAGCTGCTCGCGGTCGAGCGTCCGCAGCCGTCTGATCTGGCCACGTACTGCGCGCAGATGGCGGACCGCCTCGACGATGTTGCCGGTTCCCGCCTCGCCCTTGGTGCGCAACAGCGATGCGCCTTCTCCTATCCGACGCAGCGCTTCACCGAGGTCGCGGCACCCGCACACGAAGGGCACGCGGAAGGAGCGCTTCTCGATGTGGAACTCCTCATCCGCCGGCGTGAGCACTTCGCTCTCGTCGATGAAGTCCACCTTGAGCGCTTCGAGGATCCGCGCCTCCATGAAGTGGCCGATCCTGCACTTGGCCATCACTGGAATGCTGACCGCCTCCTGGATTGAGCGGATCATTTCCGGATCGCTGGAGCGCGCGACGCCGCCGTCCTTGCGAATCTGGGCCGGGACGCGCTCGAGCGCCATCACCGCCGCCGCGCCGGCTTCCTCGGCGATGCGCGCCTGATCCGCGTTCACCACGTCCATGATCACGCCGCCTCTCAACATCTCCGACAGGCCCAGCTTCGTGGTCGCAGTCGATTTCTCCATCTCGGATCTCCTCTGCTCGATCAAACGGCTTCCAGCCGGGGCTCCGCTCCGGCGCCGGTGGCTGTGCGGCACCGGCGGTCGATCGCAGCCCAGGCTCGGCCGAGCCGACGCGCCCCCTCCAGAAGGCGTTCCGGCGGCTCCGCGCAGAACAGCAAACGCACACCGCGCCGATCCGAGGGGCTGACCCCGTTCAGCGTGCCGGGACTGATCAGCACGCCCTGGCGCTGGGCCTCCTCGAAGAGCGCATCCGGATCAATCGGCGGCGGCGTGGGTAACCACAGCGCGACACCCGTCTCAGGGTGTGACCAGCGGACACCTCTGGGCAAGTGCTTGGACAAGCCATCCTCGAGCGCGTCGCGACGCCTCCGGTATTCCGCGTTTACCGCGCCGACGTGCGCGCGCAGATAGCCGCGATCGAGAAACTCGGCCACCGCGTGCTGCAGCAGCGCGGAAGTGCCGAGGTCCATGGCGTACTTGAGTGCCGCGAAATGGGGGCGCAGCGCTCGCGGGCAGAGCAGATAGCCGATGCGCAGAGCGGGAATGAGTCTCTTGCTGTACGTGCCGATGTAGATCACTTCGCCGTCCAGAGCGCGCAGCGTCGGTGGCATCGGCTTGCCGTCCAGGTTCAGATCGCAGGCGTAATCATCCTCGATCAGCGGAACGCCGGCCTGGTGCGACCAACTCACCAGCGCTTCGCGCCGCGCCCTGGAGATCCGCGCGCCGGTCGGATTTTGGCAGTTGGGCATGAGGTAAAGGCCTTTCGCTCCCGAGCGCAGGTGGCGCTCGAGCGCGGCCAGCTGCGGCCCTTCTTCATCCGCCGCGATCCCGATCAGACGCGCCCCCGCCAGCGCGAGCAGCTTGAGCGCTCCAGCGTACGTCGACTCATCGACCAGGAAAGGATCCCCGGGGTTGACCAGCACTCGAGCGATCAGATCCAGAGCCTGCTGGCTGCCGGTGGTGATGACCAGATCTTGCGCGGAGGCGGGAACTCCCTGCGACGTGAGGTCGGCCGCCACGATCGAACGCAGCCGCGGCAGTCCTTCGCGAGGCGCGTAGCCGAGCGCGCGCCCGCGCTGGGTGCGCAGCACATGGTCGAGGCAGCGCCGCAGGAGATTTCCCGGCAGCAGATCCTCGGATGGTTGCATGCGACCCAGGTCGATCGAGCCGGGCGGAGTCGCATAGCGAGTCACGCGATTGGACCGAGCCAGCGGTTCGACCCCGACCGCGTTGGAGGCGAGCGAAGACCAGGGCAGCCCTCGGCGCGCAGCAGGCGATTTATACGGCTCGCCGGAGCGACGCTCGACGACGTGCTCGGAGACGAACGTTCCCTTGCCGACTGTGGAGGTCACGAATCCAGCGGCCTCGAGATCCTCGTACGCGCGGACAATCGTATTGCGGTGCGTGGAGAGCTCGGCGGCCAGCGCGCGCGTGGGAGGGAGCCGAAATCCGGCGGGGAAAGTGCCGTCGCGAATCCGCGCGATGATCTGATCGAAGACCTGGCGATAGCGCGGGTCTTTGCTTCGGGGCTGTAAAAAGAGCCCGCTTGGATGGCTCACGGTGGCCTCCTCTTGGACCAGTCTCATAGCACTTCCGCCCACGGTGGGGAGGACCAATGGGCGCAAATTATTGGAGCCAAATGGACCAATCACGCGAGCGATATGGTGCCAATGTGAGCAGATCATCTCGAAAGCCTTCCGTGATAACGCCTTTGGCGATCAGACCAAAAATTGAGTAAGAGCAAAATGCGTCAGCAGCTGCTGAGGGAGGTTGCACATGAAAAGCTGGAAATGCGCGGTCATCATCGGCTCTTTTTTCGCCAGCTCGTCCGTCGTCAACGCTGCAGAGGACCAGACCTGGAGCATCAAGGCGGATTACATCGAGGCCTGCTCCTGCCGCCTTTTCTGCCCGTGCTACTTCAATACCAAACCGGAAGGCGGCCATCACTGCGAGTTCAACAACGCGATCAAAATCACCGAGGGCCACGTCGGCGATGTGAAGGTAGACGGCGCCAAGGTATGGCTGTCAGGCAATCTCGGCGGCGATTTTTCCCACGGCGAAATGAAGGGGGCCGTGATGACCTTCGATACCGAGGTGACGCCCAAGCAGCAAGAGGCGATCAAGTTTTTGATGGGCAAGATCTATCCCGTGAAGTGGGGGAAGATGGACACCTCTGTTGCGCCAATCGTCTGGGAGAGAAATGGTGAAAACGCCCATGCCAAGTTGGGCAAGGGAGAAGCCGAGGTGGTGCTGAAGGGTTTCAAAGGTCCCGACGGAAAGCAGAGCATCCTTCAGAACGTGACCTATTGGGGAGCGCAGAAGAACAGCGGCTTCCATCTCGCCAAGAGCGAGCACCACTACAAAGGCCACGGCTACGACTACAAGTACAAGGACAAGAATGGCTTCATGATCTCCATCGAGTCCTCCGGCGCAATGGACGCCAAATTGTAGCTCCTACTTCTTGAGCAGGTCCTGTATCGCCGCGCGCACGTCTTCCACCTTGACGGTGTGATCGGCCTGTTTCCAGAGCACCTTTCCGGAGGCGGAACGAATCACCACCCCGTGACTGGCGAAGCCCAGGTCCTTGATCGCGCGGCTCGCTTGGGGCGTGGTCGCGTCGACATTCTGCCCCTTGACCTTGCCTGGGAATTCCGTCTCGAACCCGCTCACGGCAGGTTTGATTCGAGCGCAGATGGGTCAGCCAGGAAGGTAGTAATAAGTGACGTCCAACCGAGTGGCTTTGGCGGGACGAGCCAGGAGCGGAAACGCCGTGCCCATCGCCAGCAACCAAGTGATCGCCATCCACGCCGTTCGACGGTTGCGCATGAGAACCTCGTCGTAAACCCGGTTGGCGACCGCTCTTACACCGAAACGGACGGCCAAGCGAACCCTAGCGCAAATCTGGTCCTTCAAGCGCGGGGACTGCCGACTCGGACGCTGCCGGCTTTCCGGCTTGACCGCACGCTCCACGCGGATTGACCGCGCCGGCGTCGCAGGCCCGGCCTCCTCCTTCCTGACGTGGTTTACCTTGACATTCCGGGGTGCTTCGATTTCTCTCCGGCGACCACTTCGCACAGGCAGTTCAACATCGAGCAACACCAGGGGAGGATCCATGACATCCAAGCAACGTCTCATCTCTGCGTCTACAGCCTTGTTCATTCTTGCCTCAGCGCTGCCTGCCTTGGCGGATACCGCGCCGGACGCAACCGATTTCGGCCCGCTCGCGACCACCAGCGCGGAATACAAATTTCCAGCGACGATCGACCCGGACATCATCGGCGACCGCTTCACCGAGCTCTGGGCGGTAGTGTACATGCCGGTCGATTTGTCGGGGGGCCCATATCCGCTGCTGGTTTTCAAGCACGGCAATCATGGAACATGCGGTAGCTGCACCGCTGGAAGTTTCGTCGGATACGAGTGCTTCATGGGCGAAACGCAGGTCGCTCGCAGCGACGGCAGCAGCGCGTATACGACGAGCGGCACCTGCCCAGTCAACTTCGTCGTCACGCCCAACCACCTGGGCTACACCTATCTCGCCGAACGCCTTGCTTCTTGGGGCTACATCGTCGTCTCGATCAATTCCAACCGCGGAATCACGGCGGGAATGGGAGTGGCGGGTGACGCTGGCTTGAACCTGGCGCGCGGCCGGCTGATTCTCAAACACCTCCAGCGGTTGAGCGAATGGAACACCAACCCTGGAACGACGCCGGTTGATTTGGGTGTCGACTTGTTTGGAACGATTGACTTCAACAACGTGGGCCTGATGGGCCACTCGCGAGGTGGAGAAGGCGTTCGCGCTGCCTACAATTTGTATCGCGATAGCGGCAGCCCGTGGCCGGCTCGAATTCCCAATCCCTTGACCTTCAAGGCGATCTTCGAGATCGGCGCTGTCGACGGGCAGACGTCGCGGATTTTGAACCCGGACGGCACGGTGTGGAATCAACTGCTGCCGATGTGCGACGGCGACGTCTCCAATCTACAGGGCGTTAAGCCGTTCGATCGCACGATGCAGATCTTCACCGAAAGCCCGGCCACGCAGAAGTCGACGTTCACCGTATGGGGCACCAATCACAATTATTACAACACCGAGTGGCAGGTCAGCGATTCCGCCGGGTGCACTGGCGCAGGCAACCCTCCCCTTTTCACTCCCGGCGCCAGCCTTGGATCCCCGTCGCAGCGACAGGCCAGCCTGGCGAGCGTGATGGCGATGTTTAGAGCAAACGTGGGGCCTGGCGCAGACGCTACTTTCAACCGTAATTTCAATCCGATGTTTGATCTGCCTGCGGTGGTGACGGACGTGACGCGGGTGGACCGCGCCTATACCGACTCGCCAGCTTCGGGTCTATATCCGGGCGCACCGACCACCGTCTTCGAGGACTTCACCCAGGCAGCGCTGGGAACCAGCGAGTACGGTTTCACGATTGATACATTTGGCCTGGCCAGTTACGTCAAGGGCTCTGTACCCAATCACGACGTCGCGGCGCGGGCGGCACTCATTTCGTGGGACACGCCAGGCGGTTACCTGGAGACCAATTGGACTGATGTCGGCATGGGGAATGACATCAGCGGATACGCCACGCTTGACCTGAGAGTTTCTCGCCAAAACAGCGCTCTCAATCCGCCCACGCCAAACATCACCAATTTCAATCTCCAGCTGGTGATGGCGGACGGCAGTGCCTCGGGCGAGGTGCCAGTGAGCAATTACACCCAGCTCACCGGCCCGGTGGGAGGGGCAGCGGGAGGTCTTCATCCGATTCTACAGACCGCCCGCATTCCATTGGTCGACTTCTTCGGGGCCGACCTGACCCAGATACGCGGCGTGTCGCTGAACTTCGACGACACGCCATCGGGCGCCATCTATGTGACAAACATCCGACTGTCTCAGATTGGCGCGGGGACGGGAGCCAACCAGGAGCTGGCGCAGCCGAATGCCGTCCTGGGCAACACTGCTTCCAACGCACCGATCGAGGCGCCGGTGTACAGCGATGGTAACATCGTCGCCCAGCTGACGTCCTCGGGCAGCAATGGCAATCAAGTAATGGTCGAGGTGTACAGCGCCACCGAAATTCCGATCACCAACTCGCTGCTGACTATGAGAATTGGGAATCAGGAATCGGGGATCACCGGGTTCATCAATGGAGATACGCGCAACGTGGCGGCCTGGTTTGATGCGGGGGCTTTCGCCCAGGTCAACAGTGGCGATCCGATCACCATCCGCTATGGCTCCGACAGCCCGGTGTGGAGCTTTGGGTTGTTGGACAAGCGGCTTGTAAACAAATAGTCACATCGCTGTAACAACAAAAGGGGCGAGGCGGCCTGCCTCGCCCGTTCCTCGAGGCTTGCGGAATTCGCGCAAATCCAGATTTAGTCAGACAGGTCTTCGCTTACCCCATCGAGCGGATCGTCGTTCTTGACATTCCAGGGCAGTTCGACTTCTCTCCGCCGGCTGCTTTTTTCGCAGCCGTCTCTACGCTCAAAGGGGAGGAGCATGACAATTCAGGAACGACTCGTCGCAGGCATTCGTATATCCGCTTCACCAACCAAAGCGCGCTCGGCGCTCAGTGCGCTCAGCCTGATTGCGATGGCTGCCATCGGCCCCAGCGCCTGGGCGTATCGGGATCCGCCACCGGACGCATCGGGGATCGGGCCGAGCGCGACCGCAACGGCGGAGTACCGCCTGGCCGCCGCGATCGATCCGGACGTCCTGAGCGATCGCGCGACTGAAATCTGGGCTCGCGTCTACTGGCCCGACCCTCTGCCCGACAACAGCCCGCTGCTGGTTTTCCTCCACGGCAACCACTTCACCTGTGGCCAGTGCCCATTCGGGGCGGTCTTCGTTGGATACGAATGCTTCCAAGGCGAAACACAAGTCGCGCGCAACGACAACAGCGCCCAATACACAACCACCGGAACGTGCCCGGCCGGCTCCGTGGTCGTGCCAAGCCATGAGGGGTACGGGTATCTGGCCACTCAACTCGCTTCGTGGGGGTACATCGTCGTTTCGATCAACGTCAACCGCGGCATCAACGCCGGCGGCGGCGTCGCGGGCGATGGCGGATTGAACCTCGCTCGCGGTCGGATGATTCTCAAGCACATGACGCTCTTGAGTCGGTGGAATCAAGGGCTCGATCCGACACCTGCATCGCTGGGGATTGATTTGACAGGCAAGCTCGATTTCTCCAACTTTGGCATGATGGGCCACTCGCGCGGCGGCGAGGGAATACGCGCTGCCTACCAGCAGTACCGCGACACGGGCAGCGTCTGGCCAGGTCGAATCGGTCCGGTGAATTTCAAAGGCATGTTCGAAATTGGTCCGGTGGACGGTCAGACGAGCCGCATTCTCACGCCAGACGGTACGAACTGGGAAGTGATCTTGCCGATGTGCGACGGCGATGTCTCGAACCTCCAGGGAATCAGGCCCTACGATCGCGTTCGGTACGTCTTTACCGATGATCCGCCGACGCAGAAGGGAAACTCCACCGTCTACGGGGCGAATCACAACTATTTCAACACCGAGTGGCAGGCGAGCGATTCCAGCGGGTGTACCGGCCCGAACAATCCACGGATTTTCAATCCCGGCGCCAGCCTTGGATCGCCCCAGCAGCAACAGGTGGCGAGCTTCCTGATACCTGCATTGTTCCGTGGCGCGGTAGGACCCGCCGCCGATCCGACGTTCCTCAACAACCTCGATCCGCTCTACAGCACGCTGCCGGCGCTCGACGCCGTGACGAGGGTCGACCGCGGCTTCACCCGCTCGCCCAGATCGCCCGACGTGAGCGTTGTCTTGGAAAACTTCACCAGTGCCGCCACGTTCACGACGAGCAACCTCGCCTCCTTCCAGAGAGGTACCCTCACCGAGCACGACGCCGCCCGGCAGGTCGGCCTGATCACCTGGAACTTTGCGGACGCCACCGTCTATCTGGAATCCGATTGGGCGTCGGGTGCCGTCGACCTCAGCACCTATGCAATCTTCGAGTTCGACGTCGATCGCCAGCAGAATCCGCTGAACCCTGTAACGCCGACCAACTTCCACGTCCAGCTCGTCCAAGCGGGCGGAACATTGTCGGACCCCGTTTCGGCCAACAACTACGCAGTCGCCGACGGTCCTCAAGGCGGTCCAGGAGGAGGCGTCCACGCGATGCTGAAGACCGCGCGCATCCCGATCGGCGACTTCACCAACGTCGACCTCACCCAGATCGCCGGCGTGCGCTTCACGTTCGACGACACCACCAGCGGTGCGATTTTCCTCTCGACGATCGCGGTCGATACGGCACCGCCGCCCGGAATGGGCGCTGGCCAGGCTGTGCAGCTCACGCGCTCCAACGCGAGCTCGCCGGAGTCGACTCCGAATGCCGGGAACATCTACCGGGACGGCAACGCCGTCAGCGCGCCTCGGTTGGCGAAAACGAGCGATCAAGGAGAGGTGATCGTGATCGATCTCAAGAGCAACAATGCTATCGACGTCAAGGACGAGCTCACCGTGGTGAAGATCGGCAACGACGAATTCGATCTGGTCGAGTACCCGAACGGCAACGCGCAAGAGCTGAGCGTGAAGATGACGCCGGCTCAGTTCAGCAACTTGGCGGACGGAGCGGAAATCGTGGTGCAGTACGGCCACGGCGAGTCCAACGGGGACAAGTGGATCTTCCCCGCGCTGAACAAGAACGGGCAGCGAAGGTAAGAAAAATCGCGACCGGCGGTCGGAGCTTGCGCTCCGTTGCTGGTGCTCTTGAATCAGGCGGGGCACTCTTTGGGTGCCTCGCCCTTTCACTGCCGCGGTGCCGCGCCGGCTCGCCTTTCGGCAAAATCGATCACCCGGCTCTCCAGCGATGAGCCATCCAGCGCATCGATCTCCACCAAACCGGTGGGGCTGGTGACGTTCACCTCGGTCAAGTAGTCGCCGATCACGTCGATTCCGACCAGATACAGCCCTCGCGCGGCCAGCTCTGGCGCCAGGCGCTCACAGATCTCGCGCTCTCGAGCACTGAGCGAGGCCTTCACCGGGTGCGCCCCCGCGGCGAGGTTGCCGCGCGGATCGCCTCCTTCGGGTACCCGGAGCACAGCCCCCAGCGGCTCGCCGTCGAGGAGCATGATTCGCTTGTCGCCGGCGCGCGATTCGGGAATGTAGGCTTGAGCGATCAGCGCCTGCGTTCCGCGGACCGTCATCAGCTCCAAGAGGGGGTTGAGGTTGGCGTCGCCAGCCTTCACCTGCAACACGCCTCGGCCGGCGAACCCGTCGACGGGCTTGAGCACCGCGTGCCCGACCTCCTGGACGAAGGCCCGCAGCTTCTCCAGATCGCTGCCCACCAGCGTGCGAGGGATCAGGTCCGCAAGCTTCAGCGCGAACAGCTTCTCGTTGGCGTCGCGCAGGCCGGAAGGGGCATTGATGAAGAACGGGCGGCCGCCATGGGCAAGCTCGAATAATTGCGTGGCGTGCCAGTACGCGGTGTCCACCGGCGGGTCTTTGCGCAGGAAGAGAACATCCACCTCCTCGAGCGCCAGGTCCGACTCCGACAAGACGTCGAAGTGGCGTCCCCGCTCCCGGCGCACCGAGACGGACCGCATCCGCGCGCTCGCGCGTCCATCGAGGCAGTACAAGTCTTCTTGATAGAAGCAGAGTGTCTCGTGTCCTCTCCGCTGGCACTCCAGCATCAGCGCGAACGTGGTGTCGTGGTGGATGGCGATCCCCTCCAGGGGATCCATCCAGAACGCGATTCGCAGCCGGGCGGTGGGCACGGTGCGAGACAATACCAGGCTGCGCCGAGTTCGCTCGGGCGGCGAGACCAGCGTCGCTAATCAAACATCCCCTGCAAGTAGAACTGCCCATCCCGCGTGTCCCGGTAGATCCAGGTTGGTCCGAATCCTTCGAAGTGCACCCGGTAGTAGTCGCGGTGGTAAGCGTCTTCTCCCCACCACTCGCCGCACAAGCGCTCCGGCCCGGCGATGGCGGTCGCTTTTCGCCGCTTTCCCAAAAACCGCGCGCAGACCAGCTCCCCTTGGGGATCGAGATCCACTTCCAGCGACGCAGGCCGCGGAAAGATCCGCGCCGGCCGCTCTGCGAGCGCGGGATCCAGCTCTGGGGGCGTGGGGGCAAGCCGTCCTCTCGTTCCCGCCACCAGGCCGCCGTCGCGCGCCGGCGGTCGAAAAGGTTGGGGAACGTAGGCGTTCTCCGGACGGTGGGAGGGTTTGACCTCGGCGGCGAAGAGAGACTGCTCGCCCAGCGCGGTCGAGAGCCGAGAGAGGACGACTTCCAGCGAGGAATCTCCCTCCGGATGATCTCCCAGCGCGAGTTGGTTGCCCGGCTCATCACAAGACTCGTCGACCCGGATCTGCAGCCTGGCGATCGGATGCGGCAATGACAGGTCGGCGATGCGGTGCCGGGTCAAGTCGAGCAACAGCTTCGGGCGGGCACAGGGCCGCGCGAGCACGAGGCCAACCTTTGCCTCGCCCGTCGGATCGAGCTTGATCGTCAGCGTGAGCCTCACCGCTGCCTTGCGGCGGCCGGACAATCGCGCGCAGAGCCGATCGAGGAGCGTCTTCAGCGCGAACAGCAGCGGCTCGAGTGATTCGGCCGGCCAGTCCAGGTCGATGCCCTCCTCGAGGACTTCGGGCAAAGCGGTGGCAACGAAGGCAGTGTCATCCTCTCCCCGGCACAGGCGGTGGACGTAAAGCCCGGCGGCGCCCATTCGAGCTGCCACCGCGCCCACCGGAAGCGAGGCCACCTCTCCCAGCGTGGTCAGGCCGAGCGATCCCAGCGCGGCGACCGTCGAAGGAGCTGACTCTCCCAGCGCCGCGAGCGGCAGCGAGCAAAGTGCACCGGCGCTTTCGCAGGAAGCGATGATCTGGACCGGCTTCGAACCATGCCGCGCCAAGGCGCGCGCCGTGAATGCCTGCGAGGCCAGCGCCGCCGCAGCTCGAAATCCCTGCGACGCACAGATCTCCAGGACGCGCTTGCACAAGCCTTCCTCGCCTTGGCACAGCGCCGCAGCGGACGCATCCAGCCACAAACCATCCGGAACCGACACCTGGAACTGAGGAACCACGCAGAGCAGGCATTCGCCCAAGGCGAGCAGCGCTTCTCCCTCCGCGCGCGGCTGATAGGGAAAATGCCGCAGCGAAGGCACCAGCGCGGTGGCCGCGGCGAGGGTCATCCCTGGCCGGATCCCCGCGGCTTGCGCCGCTGCGGAGGCGAAAGCAACCTTGCGCTGCCCCTTCACCTCCTCGATGAAGGCCACTGCTTTGCCGGCGACGGACGGTGTCTCGATGGCGCGCCGCTGCAGGGGAAAGCGCGGAAGGTGGAGATAGAGAAGACGCATGTCGATCCGCGCGGTGCAGTAACTTTAAAGACCGAGGCTGCTGCCCAGCTCGGGAAGCGCGACATCTCGCCCCGGTCTGGACCGCGCGATGCCGTGGCCATCGCGCTGCCAGGACATCTTGATCCGCCGAACCCGCTCCGATGGCGCGTCATCGCCTCGCGGCTCGTTCGATTCGGGGCGTTCGACGTAACGGTAGACAGGAGCTTCGCCAGGGGGGAGCTCGGGCCAGGGAATCAATACCCAGCTGCCGACGGCGCCCTGCCGGCTGCGCATCACCTCCACGCGCAGCCCCTCCAGCCCGCGCGCTGAAACCCGGAGCCTGGTCATTCCCTCGCCCGGCGCGTCGGGAGGCGTGAGCAACAGCAGGCAGCTTCCTCCTTGAAACGCAGCGTCCGAGAGCTTCTTGCCATCCGCAATCGTCAAGCGCACCCCGGTGTGCGTCAGGTCGAGCACGACGCAGGCGAATGCGCCGCTGCGCGCGAGCTGCACCGCGGTCCAGACCAACTTCCCGGGTGCCTTCGGACGGACGATCAGCAGCCTGGCCAAATCGATTCCCATCGCCGCGGCGGCGGGAGGGTAGAGCTCGCCCGGCCCATCCACGAATGCCCCGAGGCGATGCTCTCGCGTCGCCGCCGCCAGGGCGCGGAAAGCGAGGCTGCTGCGACCGGACGCCGCCTCGCCCCACAGCTCGAAGGCCTGCCCCAGTTGGAGGCCATTCGCCGGCAGCAGCTCGTCCAGCAGGTGAATGCCGGTTCGCAACGTCGCCAGGTAGCTTCTGGGCGCCGCCTGAAGCTTCCGGATCTGTTGCCGCAGCCGTTCGATCTGGCCGCGATCGCTTGCTTGCGCCGCTTCCATTCAGCTCGCTTTCGATCGCAATATTCTACACAGATGTTCAGTATGCAAGGGCAGCCTGACAATCCCGCGACCCTCCCACGAAAGTGAACAGCGCTCACAATCCGCCGAGCAGGGCCAGGGCGAACTGCGGCTCGGGCGGATGCGGCAGAGCGGCATCTCCTTCGAGCCCGATGGCATTGGCAAACGCGCCCCGGCCATAACGCCCGGGACCCGCCGCCTCCAGAAAGATCGGCGGCTCGATGTGCGGCTCGCGCGCGTAGAACTCCGTCGGCGTCACCCGGATGTCGATTTCCCCGCTGCGCGGCCCGCCAACCCACAGGCCACGCACCTCGACGCCTTCGGGCAGCTCGTGGACGTTGAGGGTCAAGGATGCGTCGCTGATTTGATTGCCCTTCACCTCGAGGTTCACCGCCTGGCCGCGAATCCAGCCTGCCCAGGTCCCGTCCGGTCGGCGACTCACGTTGATCGCCGGGCCGATCACCCGATTGCCATCGAAGGACGCGGACGGCGCCCGGATCGGGGCGTTCACCAGGATGCGTCCGCTGGGCTCGAAGGTGCTGTCCGCTTCCGCGGTCGATGCCGTTGCCTCCGCACCGTGCTTGCATGCCGCAATCGAGAAAGCGACGGCCAGCATTGCCAAGAGGTACCTTCGAGTCACGACCGCCTCCGCGCTCTATTCACTCTCCCAAGATAGACACCGGCCACCTTCCATGCAGTGCACCAGCCGAACGCACCGTGCCGGCCGCCGCTTCGATGTGGCTCAGCGGGGCCGGCCAGCGTACCCTGCACGTCGAATTTACCCGCTTTGCAGATAGGGTTGGTTGTATGCGGTGGAATCTGGGTTATCGTTGTCGGGCGTGCGCACTGGCCTCCATCTTATCGACGCAATGCCCTTGCTGAAAACCGTGAAACGGGCCGTTAGTAGTGACGGAGTCAATCGCCATGTCTGAAGAGCGTAAAAAAACAGGCCAGTCGGCCACGGCAATGGCATCGGCAATGGTTCAGCCCGGCCTGATCAACAAGGAAGACATTCCGCAGGTCCTGCCCATCCTGCCGCTGCGCAACTCGGTGTTCTTCCCGGGGGGCGTGCTCCCGCTTGCGGTGGGCCGGCAGAAGACCATCGCGCTGATCAAGGACGCCGTCCGCGACGACCAGGTGATTGGCGTGGTCACGCAGCGCCGCGCGGAGGAAGAGGACCCCGGAGCAGCGGACCTGTACACGATGGGAACGGTGGCCCGCATCGTGAAGCTGCTCAAGATGGGCGAGGACAACTACTCGCTCGTCGTGCAGGGGCTGGCGCGATTCCGCGTGCTGGACCTGGTTCAGGAGACTCCGTACCTCAAGGCGCGAATCGAGGCGGTCGAGGACCGCACGTCCGCTGAGAACGTGGAAGTGGAAGCGCTGGGCATCAACCTGAAGAAGCTCGCCCGCGAAGTGATCGAGCTGATGCCCGAGCTGCCGGCGGCTGCCACCGAGCTGGTCGAGTCGATCAGCCACCCCGGACATCTGGCGGATCTGATCGCGGCCAACGTCGACGTGCCCATCGAGGAAAAGCAGGCCGTTCTGGAAACGGTCGACCTCAAGGCGCGAATGAAGCTGGTCCTCGAGCTGCTCAACCGCAAGCGCGAGATCCTCAAGCTCTCCAACAAGATCGATTCCGCCGTCAAGGGCGAGATGTCCAAGACGCAGCGCGAGTACTACCTGCGCCAGCAGCTCAAGGCGATCAAGGAAGAGCTCGGCGAGATGGGCGAGGAGGAGGAGGAGCTCGACGAGCTGCAGGAAAGGCTGAAGAAGGCGGGCCTGCCCCCCGAGGTGGAGAAGGTCGCGCAGAAGGAGCTCAATCGCCTCAAGACGATTCCGGCCGCATCGTCTGAGTACACCGTGGCGCGCACCTATCTGGATTGGATCGCGGACCTGCCGTGGGCGAAGCAGAGCGAGGACAACCTCGACATCGAGAACGCGCGCAACGTGCTCGAGGCCGATCACTACGGCCTGCAGAAAGTGAAGAAGCGCATCCTCGAATACCTCGCCGTTCGCAAGCTCAAGAACGACATGAAGGGACCGATCCTCTGCCTGGTGGGTCCTCCGGGCGTGGGCAAGACGTCGCTGGGTCAGTCCATCGCGCGCGCCATCGGGCGTAAGTTCGTGCGACTGTCGCTGGGCGGCGTGCGCGACGAAGCCGAGATCCGCGGGCACCGCCGAACCTATGTGGGCGCCCTGCCCGGCCGGTTCATCCAGAACATGAAGAAGGCCGGGATGAAAAACCCGGTGATGATGCTCGACGAGATCGACAAGCTGGGTGCCGACTTCCGCGGCGATCCGTCGGCGGCGCTGCTGGAGGTTCTCGATCCGGAGCAGAACAACTCATTCTCCGATCACTACCTCGACGTGGCCTTCGACCTCTCGCGCGTGCTGTTCATCGCCACCGCCAACTTGCTCGAGCCCATTCCCGGACCGCTCAAGGACCGCATGGAGATCATCGAGCTGGCGGGCTACACCTTCGACGAGAAGGAGCAGATCGCCAAGATCCACTTGATCCCCAAGCAGCTCAAGGAGCACGGGCTGACCTCCGAGCACATCGAGATCGAGGACAAGGCACTGCACACCTTGATTGTCTCGTACACCCGCGAGGCCGGGGTGCGCGCGCTCGAGCGACGGATCGCCGACGTTTGCCGCGCCGTCGCCGTGGACGTCGCCTCGGGCAAGACCGAGAAGCAGGTGATCAGCTCCGACCGAGCGATGGAGATCCTGGGTCCCGAGCGCTTCTACTCAGAGGTCGCCGAGCGCACGGAAGTCCCGGGCGTCGCCACCGGCCTCGCTTGGACTGCCGCCGGCGGCGATCTGCTCTTCATCGAAGCGACGCGCATGGCCGGCAAGGGAAACATGACCCTCACCGGGCAGCTCGGCGACGTGATGAAGGAGTCCGCTCAGGCGGCGCTCTCCTACTTGCGCTCCAAGGCGGAGTTGTTGGGCATCAACCCCAACTTCCTCGAGAAGACGGACGTACATCTCCACTTCCCGGCCGGCTCGATCCCCAAGGACGGTCCGTCCGCGGGCGTCACGATTCTCACCGCGCTCGCCTCGCTGATGACCGGAATCCGGGTGCGAGGGGATACGGCGATGACCGGAGAGGCCACGCTGCGCGGTCTGGTGCTGCCGGTGGGCGGCATCAAGGAGAAGGTGCTCGCCGCGCACCGCGCTGGAATCAAGCGGGTGATCCTTCCCGAGCGCTGCCGCAAGGACTTGATCGACGTCCCCGAGCAGGCCCGCAAAGAGATCGAGTTCATCTTCGCTTCGCAGATGGACGAAGTGCTCAAGGCGGCCATGGAAACCTCGCCGTTCAAGTCGCAGCCTGCTGCCGCTTCGGCGGATGTGCCCAAGCCGCCCGAGGTCCGCGCCTAGGTCCGGGACTGGCGGCGACGTCGCCGCCAAACGGCCAAAGACGCAATCAGCGCCCCGGCCAAGGCGCCGGCGGTTGCGCCCGCCAGCCCACGCGGGATCTCCTTCGAGGCGCTGCCCTCGCTTCGAAAGCTGTCCAGCGACGCGCGAAGCTCCGGCCACAGCTCGCTCCAGCGCGCGGATGGAACGCTGAAGGTCACCACCGCGTGACGCCCGCGGCCCGACATCCCCGCGATCAGGACCTTTCGCAGTTGGCCTTCGTGGCGGATCATTCCCAGCACTTCGATCCTCGGCGCCACGCCTTCCACCAGCTCCGAGCGTTCCATGGAGAGCGTGATGTTGAGGCTCTCCGTGAAGTGCTTCACCACGGCGGCGGAGAATTCGTCCCGCATGGCCGGCGTGGGCTGGAAGGAACCGTCGACCATCGAGATCAGCATCGTCGCGGCGTCCTGACCCGGCCGGTCCACCAGGGCGGCAGAGAGCGAGCGCAGCGCGGCGGGCGATCCGCTGACCGCGCCGGCACGCGTACCGCGGAAAAGATCCATCCGGCTCATGCTGAAGGCCTGCGGCGGCCGGATGACGTAGCCCTCCTGGCGCAATTCGGTTCCGAGGCTCGCTGCGCCGAGCGATAGCAAGGCCAGTCCCGCAGGTAGCAACCGGTGAGTCCTGGGCGTTTGTCGCCGGATGGGCTGCCCGGCATGTGCTGAAGGCCGAGGCATTTGTGCCCTAGTGATTCGTTGATCGGGCATCATTCCATCCCTAGAATCCCGAATCCGGACGCCGTTGTCATAGTCTTTCCCTGTTCCGGACATTTGCGCCTTACTTGCGATGAGCGAACGGACTCGGTTGGAAGTGCTGATGGGAGGAAGGGAGGCACCGTGGCACCGGCAGGCAAGCTGGCCATCCTAGTCGGCGGTGGCCCCGCGCCCGGCATCAACAGCGTGATCGGCGCCGCGACCATCCGCAGCGCCCTCGAGGACGTCGAGGTGCTCGGCATCAAGCACGGCTTCGAGGACATCATGCAAGGCCGCGTGGACGGCGTCGTCCCGCTCACCATCGAGAAGGTAAGCCGGCTGCACTTCCGCGGCGGTTCCATCCTCGGCATTTCGCGCGCCAACCCCACCAAGGATCGCCGGTACCTCGAGGCCGCGCGCGACGCGCTGGAGCGGCTGGGCGTGACCATGCTCGTCACCATCGGCGGCGATGATACGGCCTTCTCGGCGATGAAGCTCGCGCAGGCGGCGGCGGGCCGGATCCGCGTGGTGCACGTTCCCAAGACGATCGACAATGATCTCGCGCTGCCGCCGTACATCGACACCTTCGGCTTCCAGACGGCGCGGCACTGGGGCGTTCAGCTGGTGCAGCATCTGATGGTGGACGCCAATGCCACTTCGCGCTGGTACATCGTCGTCTCCATGGGACGCAAGGCGGGGCACCTGGCGCTCGGCATCGGCAAGGCGGTGGGCGCGACGCTGACGCTCGTCAGCGAAGAGTTCGGCGAGCGGGTTCCTCTCAAGACGGTGGTGGACACGCTGGCGGTGGCGATCGTCAAGCGCCTGGCGATGGGTCGTTCCGACGGCGTCGCCGTGGTGGCTGAGGGACTGGTCCTCGCGGTCGACCCGAAGGATTTGGAAGGGCTTTCGCAGGTCGAGCGCGACGCGCACGGCAACCTGCGCATCGCCGAAGTGGACATCGGCGAGATCCTCAAGCGCCAGGTGCTGGCGCGCCTGAAGTCGATGGGCGTGAAGGCCACCGTCGTCTCCAAGGACATCGGCTACGAGCTGCGCTGCGCCGATCCCATTCCCTTCGACATGGAGTACACGCGCGATCTCGGCTACTGCGCGGCGAAGTACCTTCTCTCCGGCGGGGACCAGGCGATGATCTCCATGCAAGGCGGCCGATTCGTGCCCATTCCCTTCCCCGAGCTGATCGACCCCAAGACGGGCCGCGCGCGCGTGCGGCTGTTGGACATCCACTCCGATCGCTATGCGATCGCCCGGCGGTACATGATCCGGCTTCGGCGCGACGACTTCGAGGACGCGGAGCTGCTCCAGAAGATCGCAGCGACGGCAGGCATGACGGTCGAGGAGTTCCGCCGCCAGTTCGAGTACCTCGTGGCCAGCGAGCCCCCGCCCCTGGAGCTGGCGACGGGGACCCGCTCCGTGGACGCGTGATCCGATGTCCCTCGTGGGCCAACACATCGGTCGGTATCGGATCCTCGAGCAGCTGGGCTCTGGCGGGATGAGCGTGGTGTACAAGGGCTTCGACACTGCGCTCGATCGCGAGGTGGCGGTTAAGGTGCTTCACCCGCACCTGGCGGGCAAGGAGGACTCGCGTCGACGACTGGCGCGCGAAGCCAAGGCGGTGGCCAAGCTTCAGCATCCCAACATCCTGGAGGTGTTCGACTTCGTCGCGGCCGACTCGGAGAACGCGTACATCGTGACCGAGTACATCCGCGGGCACACGCTGAAGCACTACGCGGAAAGCCACAGCTTCGAGCCCCCGGAGCTGGCGGCGATGGTGATCCACGAGGTGGCCGTCGCCCTCGCCCACGCGCACGAGGTGGGGATCATCCATCGCGACCTCAAGCCGGAGAATGTGATGGTGCGCGACGACGGCGTGGTGAAGCTGATGGACTTCGGCATCGCCAAGATCCTCGATCGCGACGACCGGATGACGATGACGGGGACGCTGGTCGGCTCGCCCGCGCACATGGCGCCCGAGATCATCGAAGGCCATGAAGTGGGGCCCGAGGCCGACATCTTCTCGCTGGGCACGATGCTTTATTATTTCGCCACCGGGCAACTGCCCTTCCTCGGCCCCAACGCAACCGCCACGCTGAAGAAGATCCTCGACGGCGCTTACGAGGACCCTCGCAAAATCGCCCCTGCCCTCTCCGACGAGCTGTCGGAAATCATCGGCAAGTGCCTGGCGCGTCAAGCGCAAGCGCGCTACCCCGATGCGCGCAAGCTCCAGGAGGCGCTCGCGGCGTACCTGGCCGACATTGGCTTTCCGCGCGCGAGCGAGGAATTGAGCTGGTTTTTCGTGGATCCCGCCGCGTACCGGGCCCAGATGATCGGCCGGTTGATCGAAAACCGGATGCAGAGCGCGAAGCGGTTCCTCGGTGAAAAGCGACCGGCCAAGGCGCTTGCCAGCCTGAATCAGATCTTGGCTCTGCAGCCGAGCCACGCGCCGGCTCGCCAGTTGCTGGGTCAAATGCGCGGGGCGCAGCGGCGCCGCAAGGCGATCCTCCGCTGGCTGACGGTGTCCCTGGGTACCGCCGTCGCGATCACCGCGTTCGCCAGCGTCTACGCCGGGTATCGCCGCCTGATGGCGACCAGCGCAGCGCCCCTCTCGGGGAGCAATTCAAGCGCAGCGGCCTCGAATTCCTCCTCGGATCCGATTTCGCAAGAGCAAAGGCTGGAGGAGCGCAGGCAAGTAGGATCGCCGGAGGAGCGCAGGCAATCTGATCCATCGAAGGCGTCCGCGGGACCATCGCCGATTCGGTCATCCTCTAGCCGAGCGCAGCGACCCAAGGCGGATTCCCGAGACGAGGTCAAGGCAATCAAGTACACGGTGCAGTTCCGGCCCTTTGCCTACGCGCAGATCGATTCCCAGGAGCGCCAGCAGGAAAGCACTCTCCACGAGTTCACCTTACGCCCGGGATCGCACACCCTCGTCTACGGGTGCTCGTTCTGCGAAATGGAGTCCAAGACCATCAACGTCGCTGAAGGAGGAGAACCGCTTTTCATCCTGGTGCAGCCGAAGCCGTCGCAGCTGAGCTTTCGATTCGAGCCGCCTGACGCGCTGGTGAGCGTCGCCGGTGAGCGGCGCAGCGCATCCGAGACCGAGCGTTCCCCCTTTCAGATCTCTTTCCCGAAAGGGACGACTCAGCAACGGGTTGAGTACGAGATCACCCGGCCAGGTTACAAGACGAAGCGCGATTCGGTGATGGTGGTTCCCGCCCGATCGAGCACAGTCGAGGGAACGCTGGAACCCGAATGAGAGCCGCTCGCACAGCTTGGGGGGCAATGCTCGCTCTCGTCGCGTCGGCGCCGGCGCTGGGTCAGTCCGCAGTCCCGGGCGATCCCGAGACCGCGCGCATCCGCACGGAATTCGAATACGGCAAGTACGCCGATGTACTGCAGCGCGCGACCGCGCGGATCGCCCGCGGCAATCTTTCGGAGAGCGAGGTGATGGAGCTGCACAAGTACGCCGGGCTATCCGCCTACTACCTGCGCAAGATGCCCGAGGCCGAAAGTCACCTCTGGGCGCTGCTCCAGCTCGACCCGGACTACACGTTCGATCCTTTCGTCGTTCCTCCGCCCGCAATCGATTACCTGGAATCGCTCCGCAAGCAGCGCTCGCGGCAACTGGACGCGATTCGCGAACAGCGGCGATTGGGCGCCGATCGGCTCCGGGCCGAAACGCAGGAGCTCGCCCGCGCGAGGGCGGAAGCGGAGCTGCAGCGCCGGCGGATCGAGGAGCTCTCGCAGCAGCTCAGCGACGCTCCCATCCCCAGCCGAAGCATGGTGCTCAACTTCGTGCCTTTTGGCGTGGGACAGTTTCAGCAAAGGCGAACCAAGGCCGGCGTGCTGTTCGCGGTCAGCGAGAGCGCGCTGGCGGCAACCAGCATCGCGGCGTACCTCTTCTACGACTCGCTCATCCGGGATCAGCCCGTGACCGTGGATGACCGCCTCACTCCCGATCGGACGTTTACTTTCACCGTCCGAGGCATTCCTCCCGAGCATCACCAGCAGGCGAACGTGCTGCGGATCCTCAAGTACAGCTCGGCCGGTGCCTTTTTTCTGGTCTACGCGATCGGAGTTGGCGACGCGATCATTCACCATCGCGACCACCCGGCTCCGATCAGCGCGCCCACTCATTCCGCCGTTTCCTCCGGCGAATCGCCACCGGATGCGTCGGTCAGGCGATCCCACCCCACCGTCGTCGAGTCCCCGCGGGCGTACGTCGCACCAATCGACGGCGGGCTGAGCGCCGGAATTACTTTGAGGTTCTAGAGGCAGCGTATGGCCAATCTCATCGTGCGTACTCCAGACGGCAGGATTCGCCACTTCAACCTGATCAAGCGGATCACCAGCGTCGGCCGCGGCGCCGACAACGACGTTCAGATCGACGATCCCCGCGTGCCCGAGAGCGCGCTGCACATCCTTTTCGATGGTGCGCAGTACTCGGTGGCCAGCCATGGCACGGCGTTCCAGGTAAACGGGAAGAAGCGCGACGAGCACGTGTTCAGCGCCAACGACGTGATCCAGCTGGGCGACTCGGAGCTCTCGTTCAATGGAGCAGCGGCCGCCGGTCAGGCTCGCCCGGTCGAGAACGGAATCGCCGCGGCCGGTGGCGCGGACCTGCCGCAGAGCGAGCCCGTGCGCGAGATCATCTCGCTGCGCCGACTGACCTCCTTCTCGGAGAAGCTGCTCGGCAGCTATGACCTGGACCGCCTTCTCGAAAACCTGATGGACGAGGTGATCGAGGTCACGCGAGCGGACAAAGGCTTTCTGATCCTGATGGAGAACAACGAGCTTCGGGTGAAGGTGGCCAGAAACATCTCCCGCGAGAACATCGAGGATGCGGTGGAGCGCGTTTCCGACTCGATCGTGGCGAAGGTGATCCGCTCGCGAAAGCCGCTGATCATCAGCGATGCGCTCGATGATCCGGAGTTCAAGGCCTCCGAATCCGTGGTCAATCTCAAGCTGCTCTCGATCATGTGCGTTCCGCTGATGTATCGCGGAGACCTGTTCGGGCTGATTTACGTGGGCAACGATCGCCTGGTGAACCGCTTCGAGGCGAAGAGCCTGGACACCCTGACCGTCTTCGCCGCGCAGGCATCGCTGATTCTGCAGAACGCGATGCTGGTGAACGAGCTCAAGCTGGAAACCACGGAGCTGCGCCGCAAGCTGGAGGATCAGCAGTACGGCGAAATCGTGGGCGCCTGCCAGGGAATGAAGGACGTCTACAAGCGGATCGACAAGATCGCCGTCACCGACATCTCGGTGATGATCGCAGGCGAGACGGGAACCGGAAAGGAATTGATCGCGCGGGAGATCCACCGTCGCAGCCCGCGCGCGAAGGGCGCCTTCGTGACCATAAACTGCGGCGCGATCCCGGAGAACCTGCTCGAGAGCGAGCTGTTCGGCCACGTGAAGGGCGCCTTCACCGGTGCGGTCACCACCAAGACTGGAAAGTTCCAGGCGGCCAATGGAGGCACGCTGTTCCTCGACGAAATCGGCGAGATGCCGCAGCCGCTTCAAGTGAAGCTTTTGCGCGCTCTGGAGGACCGGATCATCTACAAGGTCGGCGATCACCGGGGCGAGCCGGTGGACATCCGGGTCGTTGCGGCGACCAACAAGATCCTCGAGGAGGAAGTGAAGAAGGGCTCGTTCCGGGAAGACCTTTACTATCGGCTCAACGTGGTCACGCTCAAGCTGCCGCCGCTGCGCGAGCGGGGCGAAGACGTCGCCGTGCTCGGAAAATTTTTTCTGCACAGGTACGCCAAGGAGTTCAACTCGAAGGCCAGGGCCTTCACGCCGGCCGCGGTGATCGCGCTGCGCAAGTACTCGTGGCCGGGGAACGTGCGCGAGCTGGAGAACCGCCTCAAGAAGGCGGTGGTCCTCACCGACAAGGCTCTGCTCGGCCCTGACGACCTGGATCTCAAGCCGGAGAATCTCGATCCGATCCTCCCGCTCGCTCAGGCCAAGGAGGAATTTCAGAAGCGATACATCAACGAGGTCTTGGAGCGAAACAACGGGAACCGGACCAAGACCGCGAAGGATCTGGGAGTGGATCCCCGGACGATCTTTCGCCATTTGGAGAAGCTCGAGGCGGAGAAAGCGGGCCGCGCGCCGCCGCCGGACGACGTGGATGCCGAGGACGCGGTGTGAGCGAGCCGACCGGGGCTGACGCCGCTGTCGCGATCCCCAATTTGCCGAGGGCGGCCGCCCCCTCGCCTTTCGAGTAAATACTCGGAGTCACTATGCTTTCGGGTGCACGGACGTTGGCAAGCACGTTGCTCCTGCTCATAGGCGGGCCGTGTACTTTGGGTGCCTGCGTGCTACCGCAGGAGGATCGGGTTTTGAACTTTCCGCCGCTGCGAAACCGGCCGCCGAGGATCATGGAAGAGCTGAATGTCAAGCCGGACAATCGAGTGATCGAGATCCCAGTGAACGTCGACCCCTGTCCGAGGCTCGAGTTCGGCTTCTTCGCCGAGGATCCCGACGTCGACGATACGCTGAACGTCCGGTGGTTCATCGATTACCATGTCTTGCAGAATCTCGGAGTTGCCGAGCAAACGCTCTCGCCGAGCGGAAAGCCGGTTCGCGATGACACGGGTTCGTACACCGTGGACCTGGCCGGTGCACTAACGGAGCCGGAGGCCCGGCTGCAGCTGGTGGGAACGCACGTCGTGGAAGCGATCCTCTTTGATGGCAGGCTCGGCCCACAGCGCAAGCCACTGCCGAGGACACCGGCGATCGACGGGGGAGTCGAGAATCCGTCCTACGCAGTCAGCTACGCGTGGGTAGTACAAACGATGAGGTCGTGTCCTCTTCCATGAAGCGAATCCTCGCCACACTGGTGATTTGTCTTGCCGCGTTGATGGCGGCCTGCTCGAAGAGCACGGGGCACGCGTGCAGGCATGATTCCGATTGCGACAGCGACCAGGTGTGCTTCGTGGATGGCTGCGGTGACCCGGGCAAGGACGTCCGCGCGGAGATCACGCCCAACAGCAGCATTGGTCGCTACGCACAAGACGTCGCTATCGACGAGATCTCGGCGCGCGTGGATCTCCATGCGCCCGGTCCGGCCATCCTCGAGGGTTCGATCAGATTTGATCCGCCGCCGCTGCAGCCACCCAACAGTACGCTGCTGGTCGCCCTTCGCGGTCAGGGCGAGAGCGAGCTGATACCGGGCGTCCTCCGATCCTTCGATTCCAATCTTCGTCCGGACCAGCCAACCGGAAGCAGCTACAGCTTGGCCGCGAGCTCCGGCCGTTATTCGGTGACCGGCAACGCCAGCGTGAGCGAGGCCGGAGCGCCACCGCTGTTTGCACAAGCCAGCGCCATCCTGCGTTCGGGTAGAATGACACTCAATCTGCTATTCGCGGCGGCGCCGACTCTCACCGTTTCCGGGCACCTTTCCCCCGCCACGCGCGACGCTCCTGGGTGGCCAGAAATGCAAGTGCAGGCTCTGTCCGATGCAACGACCTTGAAGCCTGTCTCGCAGCGCGTTCCCGTCCGGTGGGACGGCGAGTTCGGCCCCCTGGTCCTGTCGCCGGTGGTGTTTCAGCCGCCGCGCAGCTTCGTCATTCAAGCGACGCCGAAGGACCCCAATGCGTTCGCTCCCCAAAAGATCTTTCCACCGGTGCCGGTGGATAATCCTCCCGCCTTGAACCTTGACATGGGAGGGTATGGCAGTGCTGTCGAGTTGTCGGGGACGGTCCTCACCAGGCGCGCTGAGCCGGTCCCTAACGCCACCGTTTACGTCGAGGGCGTAGTCGGTGGCGACGGCACCTTCAAAAGCCAGGGCGTCCTCACCGACGGAGATGGAAACTTCACCAGGTTGACCACTCTGCGCAGCGCTCCAACCGGAACCAGCACGCTGTGGGTCATTCCGGCTTCACAGAGCATCGCCGGGATTCTCAAGACAACGGTGGCGGTGAGAGCGCAGGGTCCAATCGGCTTCTTTACCTGTCCGGACAAGGTCGTCGTCCAAGGCAATCTCTTCAAAGCGGACGGAAGCGCAGCGCCCAACGTTCGCGTCGTCGCCGTGCCGATTACCGCATTGCCCGGCAAGCCGCTGCCGGCGAGCGGAGCCCAGACCACTACCGACGAGACCTCTTCCTTCACCATCCGGCTGGATCCCGCAACCTATCGCCTGGATTTCATCCCCATCGAGCAGCTTCCACGCGTGAGCCGTTTCGTCACCGTTACCGCTGAGCCTGACAGCTCAGGGAACTTCAGAGCGCTGCAGCTCTCGGACTTCACCTTGTCCAAGGGCCGCCGCGTCACCGGAAACGTCTTCGCCTTCGCCGATCCGGACGCGTCGCAGGCCGCGCTTGCTCCCTCCGCTTCGGTGCGCTTTTTCCGGTTGGTTCAATTCGACGGGAAGCAGTCGTCCGTGCTGCTCGGCGAGACCGTGTCCGATGGTCGCGGCATGTACAGTCTGACGCTTCCGACGCGTTAACCGACTTATCGCATCCCTTCGACCCCCCGCTAACCGGTTAGCGCTGAAGAGCGCCATCAACGCCACCTGGGAAGATAATTATGTAGCCATCATGGCTATCTTCGGCCGTGCGTTGACGACGCCGTCGTCTATGGGAACCGGCCTATCGCCGGATCCGTCTTCACTGCCCTGAGAGCCTCGCGAAAAGCGTCGATGGCCCCGCCGATCTCACCGGCGAACTGGACGGAGTGCGTGGTGTAGAGGTCCATGATCCGATCCAGCCGCGCGTATACCGTCTTCAGGGGCTTGCGCGATCTCGCATCGACGGCACACTGCGCTTCGATATCCCGGAAGTTGGTCAGCCACTTTACCCGAAACAGCGACCAATCCTGATCCGCGCGCCGGGCTGGCTCGTGCGATGACATGGTCTGCCTCTTGGCGTCCAGCTCGTCCCACAGTCGCTCCGCTCCCTCGACGCATTCGCGCACCGAGAGCACCGTCTCCGTCGGTGCCCTGCGCGGAGGCGTCATCGCCATCACCGATCTCACCACGCTGACGGTGACGTTCACCGAGAAGGCGGTCACCACCAGGATGTACAGCCCGTAGCAGAAAATGCGGAATGGTCGGTAGCGCGGATCCCTCGCGTTCGCTCGCGCAGGTTTGGTCAAGCGCACTAGTGCGGCGCGCCGGCCTGTGCCGGTTTGCTCGGCTGTGCCGGACTGCCGCCCTCCGTGGGCGCACCGCTCGCTTGCCGCTGGACGGAGCTCAGCCGCGTCCTCAGCTGCGCTGCGAACTCGCTGTTCGGATAGGTGGAGAGCGCTTCGCGCGCAATCTCGGCTGCCTTGTCGGGTTGGCCGGTCTGCTCGTACGAATGGGACAGCAGTAGCATCGCATAATCCCGGCTCTTCGCCCTCCTGTCCTCGCTGACAAAGCGGGCCAGCATTGGAACGGCCTCGTCGTGGCGGCGCGAGAGGTTGTAGGCCACGCCCAGATAGTACGAGGCCTCGGTCATCTCCTGAGCCGGCGGGTTCATCGCCATGAAGCGGCTGAACTCGGTGATCGCCGCCTTCATGTCGTTCCTGCGAAAAGCGCTCTTGCCCTTGTCGAATGCCGTCTGCCCGACCTCCTTGCGCAGCAGCTCGGCGCGATCGACCAGCGCCTGCTTTTCGAGCGCGGATAGCTTGGAAGTATCCAGCTTCCCCAGCGCATCAATCCCTTTGAGGCGCTCGTCGACGGATCCGGCGCTCATCTGCCGGTACACCTCGCCCGCGGCACGAACCGAAAGCTGGTTGGCGTTGGTTTCGCTCCGCTGCCTTTCGAGCTGGCCACGCAGCTCGGCGATGCTCTTTTCCAGCCGCTCGCGATCCTGCGAAGCGGTGGAAGTGCGGACCGAGAAGACGACCAGCCCAGCGCCGATCGCCATCACCGCGAAGATCAGGTACGCCGCAGCCGAGGAAAGCCATTGCCTCTTCTGGAATTCCTCCTGCCTCCTGCCCACCAGCTTCACCTCCGCGTGGAGGTTCTTGAGCAGGTTGTCCGTCTTGATCACCAGGTTGCGCGACTCGATCACTTCTCGACGGATCTCCGCCAGCTCCTTCTCGAAATCGAGCTTTTGCTCCGGCGAAGCCATCTTCCTGGGTCCCGAACCCATATCCACCGAGTCACGCATCCGATCGGCTCCTGGCTAGCCTACCACCGCCACGAGTGCCAGTGGTTGTGCTCATTCGCTGAGCCGCTTTAGCACGATTTCAGCGGAGCCATCAGGCGCCGCGGAGGCCACTCGACGGCACGCCGCTGGATCGCTTGCTTGCTGGAAATGGCGGTGCTGGGCGCGAGGCGTCTCGACTGCGCTTCGCGACGCTCGACGCGAACGGAGGCCGAGGTCAGGCCGCTGCCGCTGCCGCGGTTGGCAAGTTCAGCTTGAAGCCGCCGCGCTCGAGCATGGCCTTGAACTCATTCTTGGCCACTGCCTTCATGTACGCCTCTTTGGGCTCGATGATCTGCCGCTTCACCAGATCGAACAGCGCATCGTTGAGGGTGACCATCCCCTGCCCCCGCCCGGTCTGCATGATCGACGGAATCTGGAACGTCTTGCCCTCGCGGATCAGGTTGGAGACGCTGCCGCTGCACAGCAGCACCTCTTGCGCCGCCACCCGGCCGCCGCCGATCTTCTTGCAGAGGGTCTGCGAGATCACGCCCTTGAGGGATTCGGAGAGCATCATGCGGATCTGCTCCTGTCGATCGGTCGGGAACTGGTCGATGATCCGATCGACCGTGGACGGAGCGGTATTGGTGTGGAGGGTTCCGAAGACCAGGTGCCCGGTCTCCGCCGTCTCGATGGCGATGGCGATCGTCTCCAGATCTCGAAGCTCGCCCACCAACACGATGTCCGGATCCTCGCGCAGCGCCGCCCGCAGCGCCTGCTTGAATGAAAGCGTGTTGACCCCGACCTCGCGCTGATTGACCAGGCATTTCTTGTTCGGGTGCACGAACTCGATCGGATCTTCGATGGTGATGATGTGGTCCTCGCGGTTGCGATTAACGAAGTCGATCAGCGCGGCGAGCGTGGTGGACTTGCCGGAGCCGGTGGGGCCGGTGACCAGCACCAAGCCTTTGGGCAAGAAGGCGAGATCCAGGATCGGCTGCGACAGGCCCATCTCTTCCGCGGTGCGGATGGTGTTGGGAATTTGCCTGAGCACCGCGCCGATCCCCTTGCGATCTTCGAAGACGTTGACCCGGAACCTCGCTGCCGATGTTTCGTGTGCGAAGTCGGTGTCCTTCGACTGTTGCCACTGCTCCTTGTTCTTGGGAGGGGCAATAGACCAGAGCATTTCCTTCAGATGTTCCGGCGACAGCTCCTGCTGTCCGGCGATCGGGACCATGTCGCCGTCGAGGCGAAGCATCGGCGGGTTCTCGCTCGACAGATGCAGGTCCGACGCGCCCTTCTCCAGCATCACGTCCAACAGCCGCTTCATCGCTTGAGCCGCATCGCCCGTCTGCGCGTCTACGATCCGCGGACGCGTGGGCGAGGCAGCCGGGGCGGGTGCAGCAAAGGAAACCGTCGGCGAGGTAGAAGAGATGGGCGGAGCCGGATGCGGCTCCTCTGCCATTCCGGCTCCGGACCTGATCGTCACCGCCACCTTGACCGCGTTGCCATTCTTCTCGAACCGGATGCTCACCGGGCCGGCCGGCGCCAGATAGTGGAACTGGGTTGCGCCTTCGGAGGGGAATCCCGGCTTGAGGTCGTCCGGAACGATCTCCGCGAACGCCGCCACGATCTGGGGCGTGGTGAGAGGTTGCTTGACGATCGGCGCCAGGCCTTGCGACGTCTTGAGCCGAATGCCGAATCCACTCTCGAACACCAGCTCGGCGCCGGGGTTCTTGAAAAGCTTTTCCAAAACTGAATCCAGTCGTGGCATCAGATTTTCACTGCTCGATCAGCGCCATCCGGGCGACGTGCTTCTTGTTCACCAGCGCGATGCGATCCTGCTCCAGCAGGCGAAAGAACAAGGGCGATTGGTTGAGGAAGTCGATCAATCGCGAATGCTCGGGCGGCAGCAGATAGCTGACCAGGCCGCGCAGCTTGATCCCGTCATCCAGCACGATCTCCACCTCGTGTTCGGTGGGGAGGGTCAGCGGATCGGCGGCCTCCACCTCCACGACGTTGGGCAGCCGCACCACGGCCAAGCCGGCGCGGTTGAGAAACGTCATCGCGTCCGCCTCCAGGTCGTAGGCGGGAAAGAACTCGCCCAGGCCGTTCAGCAGATCCGAGAGCCGCTCGGGCCCAGCGTGACCTGAAGCGAACTCGCCGAGAAAAACCGCCACCCTGTGAATCGCGCCGCCCTGCAGCTGGATCTCGATCGCAGTCCGCCGCTTGGGCACTCGGAGATCTTCCATGAAGACGCTGAAAGCGTAGCACCTTCGAATGGTGGGATAACATCGGCGCGCAGGGTCACCACGTTCTCCAGCCCTCGGCCGCGCCGCTGCGCGAGGTCGGGTTCAGATTGGCGGCTCCTTCGAAGGCGTTCGCCCGATACGGTCTCGGATTCGGGCTTGGCCGCGAATGCGGCGCGCCCGGCGATTGGGCCGAGGCGCTGGGCGAATTCTGCGGATCGATCGAGACCTCCGCGGGGGCCGAAACGGGGCGCGAAGCGACGGGCCGCGAGACCGAAGCGCGACAACCGCCCCAGGCCTCCTCCTTGGCCGCGAGCTTCTCCTCGAGCAGCTGGACGTACATGCGAAGCTCGGCCACCACCTGCTCCTTGTCCATCAGCCGGCGGTAGAGGTCCACCCGGCGCTCCTTCTCGTCCATCAATTCGGAGTGGAGCTGCATCAGGGAAGCCATCGCCTTCTCGGCGTAGCCGATCGGCACCATCGATGAGGACTCGTAGGACACAGGTTCGAGGGTTCGAAGATCCGAATTGATCATGGTTGCTCCGTCGCAACGGCCTGTTGACTCGAGCGCCACCGCATCCGCCACGGCCTGTGAAAAACCGTAGCAGCGAGGCTGGTGCGGTCAATTTTTCCAAATCCTGCGCTCAGGGCGCCCGGGGCGCTAACGATGCGCGCCCATTCGGCGGACTCACCGCCTGGAGCTCTTCAACGCGACGTCCAGGAAGGTCGTCTGGCCGCCGAACATTGCACCGAGGCAGCGCAGGAGGCATCGCGGGCCGAACTCGCGCCAAATCAGTCCCATGTTCTCCAGGACATCGCGCTTTGTGATCACCCCACGCATGACAACCCCTGGCTCCTCGGCCTCCACCGGTTTTCCAACCACGTTCCGGCTTCATTCGGCAGAAGTTGTAAGCAATGCGCGTGCCACGTCTCTCGACTACGAGCTTGGGCCAGCCGGGCGCCGGCTCAGCGGCAGCGCGCCTCGATGTCGAGCAGGGGTATCTCGAGGGCCACGACGCTGCCGTGGATGCACGGGAGCTGGAAATCGCAGCGCTCCAGCTCGGAAAAAAGGGCGTCCGTCTCTTGCCGCGTCATCTCGCGGTCGGACAGGTCAGCGGCTTGACACGCCATCACCTGAAGCGCCCGCTCGCGCGCCGCGTCAGCGGATAAGTCCGGCGAAGAAAGGACGGACGCCAGCTCGCCGAGGAGTCGGGATGGCTCAGCCTCGAGCAAGCCGATGGGGACGGAGCGCAGCGCTATGGATCCGCCGCCGAATGGCTCGATCTCCACGTCGAGTTGCTCCAGCAGCTGGGTGTGCGCTGCGATGACGCGCGCCTGCTCGGCAGGAAGCGTCACCGTGGATGGAAACAGCGCGCGTTGCCGGGGCGCGCTGCCGTTGCGCTCGAGCGCACGATGAAACGCGCAGAGGCGCACGCGCTCCCACGCCGCATGCGAGTCGATGGCGACCAATGAGGCACCGAGGCCCTCGCAGACGAGAAAGCGTTTGCCCAGCCTTCCCAGATAGCGCAGGGAGAGGAAGTACCCGGGAGGCGGTGCCTCGTTGAGATCGGGGTGTGCCTCGCCGAAAGCAGGCCTGGACGGTGCGCCTTCGCCCGCGGACGGAATCGGCAGCCATCCCGCGGGTGCATCCTGCGCCCGTTCGAGGAACTGCTCCACCGCAAGCGCGTAATGAGCTCCGGGGACGCGCTCGGCCTTCCCCTCCCGAGCATCGCCCTGCGCGGCCGAAGCTGCCAGGGCGCGCCGGATGGCGAAGAACACCGCATCGTAAACGGCGCCGGCGTCTGCGAAACGCACTTCGAGCTTCTGCGGGTGCACGTTGACGTCCACCGAGCGCGGATCCAGCGCGATGAACAGGATCGCCACCGGCTGCCGGCCGGCCGGCAAGCTGTCCCGGAACGCGCGCTGAATGGCGTGGTTCAGACCGCGGTCGCGGACGTATCGGCGGTTGACGAACGTGTACAGCCCCCGCGCGCTCGGCAACGTGAAGTCGGGCAAGGCAATCTGCCCAGTGACGGACGCGCCCAACCGCCGCTCCTCCACGGCGACCAGGTGAGGATGGATCCCCGCCGTCAGAGCAGCGGCGATCCTCTCGCGCAGGTCCGCGCCCGTCGGCGGAATCGAAAGAAGCGCGTTGCCGTCGTGCTCCAAAGAGAAGCCGACCTCCGGGTGCGCCAGCGCAAGCCGGATCACCGCTTCGCGCCCGTAGGTCAACTCCGTTTGATCTCGACGCATGAACTTCCGCCGGGCCGGCACATTGAAAAACAAATCTTCCACTTCGACGGTGGTGCCGGCCAGCGGGGGAGCTTCGGCACGCTCAAGCGGACCGCCGCCGTCGATCTGGATCCGGGTGCCGATCCTCGCATCCGGCTCGGCCGTGGTCAGCCTGAACCGCGACACCGACGCGATCGCCGGAAGCGCCTCTCCTCGAAAACCCTTGCTCGCGATCCGCGATAGGTCCTCGAGCTCGCGTAGCTTGCTCGTCGCGTGGCGCATCAAAGCGAGCTCGGCGTCGTCCGGCGACATGCCGGATCCATCGTCGGCCACGGAAATCAGCTCGCGTCCGCCCGCCCTCAGACGGACGCGGATGGTTCGCGCTCCTGCGTCCAGCGAGTTCTCCGCCAGCTCTTTGATCACTGAAGCGGGGCGCTCGACGACCTCGCCGGCCGCGATCTTGTTGATCAGCTCCTCGCTGAGGACGGCGATCTTCCCCATGGAAGGCCTGCAACCTTACGAGCGCCGAGCGCGGGCTGACAAGAGATGCGGATTGGGTTATCAGGCTGGAGGCCGCATCGAGCGCAGGGGTTCCGAATGGCAAAGGGCGTTCTGGGGAACGATCCGTTCCAGCGCGGCGCAGCGCCGCGGGCCGCGCCCCCTCCGTTGGCGCCCCCACCCATCCAGGTGCCAACCGAGCAAGGCGAAGCAGCGAAGCCTTCCAAGCGCGCCGCTCGGTCCGTCGGGCGTACGCGCGGCGGCGGAGCCGCGCTGCGAGGCTGGACAGCCCGTGCGGCGCCACCTGCCGGCGCCGAGGTTGAACCGATGCCGGCGCTCCCCGCGGAACCTTTGCCCAGGCGCTTCAGCTCGGCGCGCGAGGCGGCAGACGGGCTGCGCGAAGTGGCCAAAGGACTCATTCGAGCCGCGCGCACTGCCCTGGGAGCGGCCAGCCCGCACCTCGACGACTTCGGGCAGGACCGCGACCTGGTTCAGCAGTTGTCCCCCATCGCCGACTTTCTCTATGACCGCTACTGGCGCGTCACCGTCGACGGCGCAGGCGCGTTGCCAGAAGGGCCTGCGATCCTGGTGGCCAACCACTCGGGAGCGCTGCCGTTGGATGGACCCGTCCTGCGCATGGCGATCCAGCGCTGCCGCCCTGATCTGCGGGAAGCGCGATGGCTGCTGGAGGATCCGGTCTTTTACTTGCCGGCCTTGGGTCTGTTGCTGAACCGAATCGGCGCGGTCCGGGCGTCCGCGGACAACGCGGTGCGGTTGCTGAGCGAAGGGCGGCCGCTGATCGTCTTCCCCGAGGGCGTCCACGGCATCAGCAAGACCTTCAACGATCGCTATCAGCTCCGCCCGTTCGGCCGCGGCGGGTTCATCAAGATCGCGCTGCGCACCGGAGCACCGATTCTTCCCGTCGCCATCGTCGGAGCCGAAGAGTCGATGCCCGTCCTGGCGAAGATCCCAGCCAACGCGGTGGGGCTCTCGCATCTGCCGCTCACTCTGCCGCCGCTCCCGGCCAAGTGGATCATCCGCTTTGGCGCACCAGTCCAGCTTCCCCGCGCTCTTCCCGAGTCGGACGCCGCCGAAGTCCACCAGTGGGCGGAGCATACCCGCCGCTCCATCCAGGAAATGCTGCGCAGTCTGCTCGCGGCTCGGCGCTCCGCTTTCACCGGTTGACACGGGCGATCGGGAAGTGCCCTGGGTCAAACGGAACTCATCTCCGGTCGAGGCAATGTCCCCGCCCACCGCCTTGGCGCGGGCATCGTTTTGTGGCGATTATAGGTCCGTGGCCAGGCGGGACCTGACTTCGATCAAAGAGCTGCTTCCCTCGGTCCTCGCCAAGTTGGCCCGCGCCGGCGAAAGCGCAGGCGCACTCAAGCCGGTTTGGGAGCAGATCGTAGGTCCGGCCATCGCTCGCAATGCCACCCCGCTGGTCTTCGCCGGCGACGCGCTGGTGATCTCCGTCACCACGATGGGCTGGGCTCGCGAGCTGCAGCAGCGCGAGGAGGAGATCAGGAGCCGATTGTCGGCCATCCTCGGCGACAAAGCCGTTGCCAAGCTCGCCTTCCGGTTGCGCGCATGACGAGCTTGGGAATCCTCCAGCTCGCGGTGCACCTCGCGCTGGGCGCGTCCGTGTCGGACTTGGAGAGGCAAGCAACGCGTCACATCATCGAGCAGTTCGAGCGCGTTGGACGCACCGCCCCCGCCTCCGATCCTGCGCTGACCAAGGCAGCGCGCATCCTCGCGGAGCAGACGCTGCAGACCAGCGCCTCCGAAGCGGCGGACGTGCTGTCCGTGAGCGCGGCCGTCTCCGACGCGGAAGGATACGATGCGAGCCCCAGAGCTCTGGTGATCCGAGGTTCCCCTCCCGAGCACGCGCTGAAGTCTTTCATCAGTCGTGCCGACGTCAACCAGGAGCCCGCTTCCAGGATGGGCGTGAGCGCGGTGACGCGGGGAGAAAACGCGGCGATCGTGGCGCTGCTGGTTTTGCGCAAGGCGGAGTTGAAGCCGTTTCCGCGGGTTCTGCCCAAGGCCGGCGCCGCGCCAACGCTCTGCGGACAGCTTGTTTCCTCGCTGCGCACGGCGGACATCTACGTGACGCGGCCCAACGGCGACGTGGACAAGATTCCGCTCACCATCGACCGCGATGCCCGATTCTGCTCGCGGATCGATTTCGCCTCTCCAGGCCGTCACTCGGTGGAGGTGATCGGCAACGGCGAGCAAGGTCCAGAGGTGGCGGCGTTGTTCTTCGCCGACGTGGGTCCAAGCGCGCAGCGCCAAGCGCACGCGCGTCAACCGGAACCATCTTCGGTGCCGGAGAGCCGAACTGCGCTGGTGACGCGGATCAACGCCCTGCGAAAAGTGCACAACCTCACGCCGCTGCAGCTGGATGAGGCGCTCAACTCCGTGGCTCAGTCCTACAGCGAGCAGATGGCACAACAGAATTTCTTCGCGCACGTCGCCCCCGACGGATCCGACCTGAGACGACGCCTTCAGAAAGCTGGCTACCGGTACCAGGTCGCCGGCGAGAACCTGGGAATGGCCACCGGCCCGCTGGCCGCACACTTCTGCATCGAGCAGAGCCCGGGGCACCTTCGCAACCTGATCGACGGCCGGTACACGCGCACCGGCATCGGCGTGGCGTTCCAGAAGCTGGAAGGGCGAACGCAGGCGATCGTCACCGAGATACTCGCCAAGCCGCTCAACCCCTCGGCAGGAGATCCGCTGACCGATGCCTACGATTCGGTCCAGGAGAGGCGCGCCACCCTGAAATTGCCCGCGCTCAAGCGCAGCGAAATTCTCGAGAGGATCGCCTTGGACCACGCTCGTCGCGCGCTGGAGCTGGATCAACCGAAGATGCAGCTGCCCGGCACGCCGATCCACGAGCGGATCTTCGCCGAGGTCAAGGACATCAAGACGACATCGGTGGACTTCTTCGTTTCGGAGAGCCCGCGTTTGGTGACTGATTCGAAGAACCTCGCCAACCGCAAGAACGACCGCGTCGGCATCGGCGCGGTGAAGGGCGATTCAGCGAAGTACGGCAAGGACAAGTATTGGGTGGTGGTGATCTACGCGGCGGCCAAGTGAACCCTCCGCTCGCCCCGAGCGTAGCGAAGCGGAGTCGAGGGGTCGCCAGATATCGCCCTCGACTACGCGCTTTCGGCGCTACGCTCGGGCTGAACGGAACAGCGGAGTCGAGGGGTCGCCAGATATCGCCCTCGACTACGCGCCTTCGGCGCTACGCTCGGGCTGAACGGAACAGCGGAGTCGAGGGGTCGCCAGATATCGCCCTCGACTACGCGCCTTCGGCGCTACGCTCGGGCTGAACGGATAGCTACGCTCGGGCTGACCGGATGGCTACGCTCGGGCTGAACGGATGCACTGAGCCCGGACAATGAAACTAGAACGCTCGCCTCTGGGTGGCGTACGCCTCGATGCCCATCTGCGGAGGCGCGGTGATCTGGTACAGTGGACACTTCAAGCACGTGAAGCTTTGCCACCCGCGCTTGACCGCCTCGTCGAGGCAGTTGTCGTAGTAGTGGCAGTTCAGGTTTCGGTGGGTTTCGACCCCGGCCCGCTTCGGGCCAGCTTCGGGATTAATCGTTTGCGGCAGATCGGTCGGACACGGCTTCATGTTGGAAGGGCCCTCCAGTCGGTTCTACGCCCTTGCGGCTCCGTCGTGCGTCCACTCGGTTTCTTCGGAGATCTCCTGATTCCCCCCGCGACCTCCTCAGAGCCCCGGGGGTTTAGGCCGCGCCCGCCACATTGTCAAACCGGCCACGGCCGACGCCGATGGAACGCGCGGACTTGGCCGTGCGCCGCAGCGCTGTTTGTCGCGCTGAGTGCTTCCGCGGCACACGCCCAGTCCTCTGCAACCCTCGAAGCGGTGAGGCTCCATCGGAGCAACGTGCTCAAGCTCGCGCAGGACGAGCTGACGGCTTGCGCGGCAACTTCCTGCCCGCGAGCGAGTCACCTTTCCCTGCTCACGGGGTACCTGTTGCTGGCAGAAGGGCGCGCAGCGGAAGCCGTGCAACAGCTGTCCTCCCATGGGCCTCCGGCCATGCTGGAGAGCTTTCACTCCTACTACCTCGGCGAGGCCCAGTTCTACGCGCAGGACAAGCAGGCGGCGACCATCAGCTTCCATCGCGCCGCGGAGGAAGCGCCGGCCTGGTTGCGGGCGCGGGCGCGCACGCGAGAAGGTGAAGCGCTGCTGGCCGCCGGCGACGTCGCCTCGGCGGCGCCCATTCTGGAGGAGGCAGCCTCGGACATTCCCTCGCCGGAGCTCCTCTGCGAGCGGGCCATCGCGCGCGCGGCGACCGGCGCGCGGGACGGCGCCCGAGCCGACTGGAGGCATCTGGCCCTTCGACACCCGATGCATCCGTGTGCGGCCATCGCCGAGGAACGGCTCACCGGCGCAGACGGCACGCCCTATCGATTCAACTTCGACGAACGGCTCGTTCGCGCGCACGCGTTCTTGGATGGCGGAGATCCCAAGGGTGCCTTGTCGGAGCTGGAATCGGCCCAGGGTGAGAAGCTGGCTCGCGCTCCGCCCGCCAAGGCGCGGATCGCGCTGCTGCGCGCCACCGTCTTGTTCGCTCTGGGGAAGGACAAGGACGCCGAGAAACAGGTGGACGAGGCGAGCAAGGGCCCCCCCGCGATTGCGGCCGAAGCCCTTCTGCTGCGGGCCAGGCGCGCCCTCCGCGGCAACGACAACGCGCGAGCGCGCAGCACGATGGCGCTGATCGAGCACAAGTACCCGCGCGAGCCCGCGGCCGAGGAGGCGGGATACTTCGGGGCCTGGCTGGACCTGCAGGCCGGCCGCCTCGCCGAATCGGCCAAAGCCTTCGCCGCGTTCGAAACGCGCCACCCGAGATCGCGTCGCCGCGACGAGGCGCTGTGGTTCCAATCGCTCGCGCTCTTGTTGCAAGGCAAGCACGGCGAGGCGCGCAAGGCGCTGCACGAGCTTTGCCGCCACTTTCCCAAATCTTCGCTCGTGCCGCAGGCGCGGTACTGGGCGACGCGCAGCCTTCAGCTCAGCGGCTCATCGAACGGCGCTTTGCTCGAAGGCTACGAACAGATCATCCGCCTCTTCCCCGGTAGCTTCTACGCGCTGCTCGCCTCGGCGCGCCTTCGCGCGCTCGGACAAGAGCCGCCCGCCTCGTTCAGCGAGCCGCCGAAGAAACTGCGAGGCCCGCCCCTCGCGGAGCTGAAGCTTGCGTCCGCGCTCGCCGAGACGGGGTTGATCCGCGACGCCGCCGAGGAGGTGCAGCAGCGGCTCGAGTCGGTCCGGTCGGCCGCGGAAGCAGTTCAGATGGGGCACGCGCTGCAGAGCATGGGGGAGTTTGGCTACGCCTACGCGCTGGCGGCTCGCCTGCTATGGGCGAACGCCTACGGCAACAAGGAAGGCGAGGCGCTGGCGCTGCTTTACCCCCGCGCCTACCAATCCACCGTGGAACGAGAGGCGAAGGAGCGCAAGATCGACCCTTTCCTGATCTGGGCGGTGATGCGTCGCGAGAGCAACTTTCGCCTGGATGCCACCAGCGCCGCCAATGCGCGCGGCTTGATGCAGGTCTTTCCACCGACGGCTTCCGCGATCTCGCGCAAGCTGGAGATCGATCCTCCAGAGCCGGACGATCTGTTCTCCGCCGAATTGAACGTCCGATTCGCGGCCTGGTATCTCGCCGAGCTGCTGAAGCGGTTCCGCCATCCAATGCTCTGCGCTGCCGCCTACAACGCCGGACCGGGTCCGGTGCTGCGATGGGTCGAGGATCGCGGCAGCATGCCGCTGGATCTCTTCGTGGAGCGCATCCCCTACAAGGAAACTCGCGCCTACGTAAAGCAGGTGGTAGCGGATTACTTCACCTATCACGAGCTCTACGGCGATCGGGCGCGGTGGCCGCGGCTGGACCTCAGCCTGCCGAAGCCCGCCGCGGGGGTAAATTTCTAGGCCGTCTACGAGCGAGCCGCGCGCAAATCCGCATCCGCCCGAGCGAGCTCTCCGGCGAAGGCGGCATTTTTCACCAGTAGCCCCAGGTTGGCAGCCAGGGTTTTGCCACCCGAGCTTCGAACCAGCTCGCCGAGCAGGAAGGGCGTGAGAGCGGCTCCGCGAATGCCGCGGTCGGCGGCGACTTGTAGGGCGGACGCAATTAGCGCCTCCACCTCCGCACCCGGTATCGCAGTCTCGCGAGGAGGTGGAACCGCGAAGATCATCCCTCCGTGCCGCAGTGAATCCAGGCGCGCGGTCAGGATGCGGGCCGCCTCGACAGCGTTCTCCACACGCCAGTCGAGCGCGAGGCCGGAATCGGCGCTGTAGAAGGCGGGAAGCTCGCTGGTGCCGACGCCGATTACCGGTATGCCGAACGCTTCGAGCGCCTCGAACGTCTTGGGAACGTCGAGCACCGATTTCGCGCCGGCGCACACCACTGCTACCGGAAAGCGCGACACCGCCCACAGGTCTTGCGAGATGTCGAGCAGCGGGGGGAACCCACGGTGCACACCGCCGATCCCTCCGGTGGCGAAGACGCGAATGCCTGCGGCGGCGGCGATGGCACAGGTCGCGCTCACCGTGGTACCGCCCGTGCTTCTCAAGGCGATCGCCGCGGCGAGGTCGCGGCAGGCGAGCTTGCACGGATTTTGGTTCGGATCCGCGAGTCGCTCCATCTGAGCCGCGGTCAGCCCGACGCGGACCTCACCTTCCATCACCGCGATCGCCGCAGGAACCGCGCCACCGCGCCGCACCGCCTCCTCGCACGAGCGCGCCGCCTGCGCATTGTGCGGAGGCGGGAGACCGTGCGCGACGACAGAAGTCTCAAGCGCCGCCACTGCACGACGGGCTGAAAGCGCCTCCTTCACCTCAGCGGAGAGCCGGACGTTCATGAGAAGCGCTTAGACGCTTTCGCGCTTGCCCACAATGATCCCGAAGTCGCGGATTTTCTTGTCCAGCGTCGGCCTGCTAATCCCCAGCAACGCCGCAGCTCGAAGTTTTTTCCCGCGCGATTCGCGCAACGCTTCCAAGACGGCCTCTCGTTCCAACCGCGAGATGCGCTCCTCCAGCTTGCCGGCAGGAGCGCTTCCCGCGTCCAGGATCTCCGCGGGCAACTTACTCACCGGGACTTCCAATCCCGGGTAGAGCAGCGCGAGTCGCTCCGCCACCAGGCGCAGCTCGCGGATGTTTCCCGGCCAGCCATACCCCATGAGCAGGCGGCGGGCCTCCTGCGAAAGTCGAGGCGGCTCCTGGCGGTTGTGGGCGGCAGCTCCCCGCGCGAAGACCTTGAACAGCGCCGGGACGTCGCTGCTTCGCTCCTGGAGCGGCGCCAACGGTATCCGCGTCAGCGGCACGCGGGCCAGCTCGGGAGCGACCTTTCCCTTCGACGCCAACACCTCCAACGGATCCGTCGCGGTGACGATGATTCGCACGTCGATGCGCTGCTCAGCCCCATCGGGCAGGGGAGCAACCTTTCGCGACAAGAAGTCCGCCAGTCGCTGGCCGATGGCTTTCGGCAGGCACTCCAGCCGATGCAGCAGCAAGCTTCCCCGGTGCGCTCGCAGCAGAGCCGAGACCGCGGGCAGCTCCTTCGCATGAGGCTCGCCAAACAGGCTTCGCTCCACGGACGAGGGATCATCCGAGCACGAAACCGCAATCCAGGGACCCAGAGCTCGCCGCGACCGGGTATGGATGTGGCGCGCCAGCGAGCGCTTCCCGACGCCCGGTCCACCGATCAGGGCCAGGTGCTCCTGGGAGCGCGCCGCCTGTTCGGCCCGCTCCATCATCCGCCGGAACGCTCGCGAGCCGCCCACCAGCGGCATCGGCTCCGCCGTCGGATGGGCACCCCCCGCCGCGATCCATTCCCCTGCGAGCCGCCCGATGGCGGCAACCCACGCGCGCTCTTGCGGGCCCAGGGAAGGGCTGCGCTCGGCGTACAGGATGCCGATGGGGCGCATGCTCACGCCGCCAAGCGGGGCGCAGACCGCGGTGCCGGCTGTAGCCACCTGACCCTGAAGAGCAGCGCGCGCCAGCGAGGCCGCCGGACGGACCGGCGCCGGTCCGATCTCGGCCGCGCTCGTCAGAGCGGCCGCGGAGCCCCAAAAAACCGCCGTGCGCGAGGTGCCGATCCGCTTGACCAACTCCTCAAGCGCCCGGTGCAACAGGTCCGCCGTGCTCCGAGCTCCGGCGAGCGAAGCTGCGACGGCGTATATTCCAGCCGCTGCCCCCTCCGCCGGCAGCAAGTCCTCGACGGCCCAGGTGCACAGGTCCAGCGGATCAGATTCGGCCAGGGCATCGAAGGCGGCGTCAAACTGAGCCGTCGTATCGCCGAGCTCCAACCGATCTCCAGCGGACAGCGCCACCTCGCTCGAAATCCGCTGCCCGTTTACCCTGGTCCCGTTGCGCGACCCGAGGTCTGCGATCCGCGACTGTCCGTCCACCACGCGGATCCTGGCGTGCCGCCGCGAGACCTTGTCGTCATCCAGCGCGATCTCGCACTTCGGCGAGCGGCCGAGAATGGTCTCCCCCGCAAGCTCGTATCGCAGTCCCGCGGATGGGCCGGAGAGGAGGATCAGCGTGGGCATCGAGCCCACTGTAATGGATCTTTACACCTGGGTCAGCTGGAGCGCGCGAGCCGTCACATCGGGCGCTCCGCGAGGAGCAGCCGCTGCATCTCGTCATCCTCCAGCGTGCGGCCCTCGCGGCCCAGCGCAATGGCGTTGATTTGATCCTCCTCGAACTCCACCTGCGCGCCCTTGCGCCACTCGGTCGTCTTCGCACCGCCGTCCACCAGCTTGCCGACGATGCAATCGTTCTCCCAGCTCAAGACCTCGATCCACAGATCCTCCTGGACTGTTTCGCCCTCGGGGTGACTCTCGAACGGGGCGCGGACCAGAAAGGTGAGCGGCTCCATCAAACCCTTGCGCTGAAAGCGAGCCTTGAAGGCGGGCTTCAGCTCCCGCACCTGCTTCATCAGGGCCTCCGCCTCCTCGGGCGACTCTTTTTCGAACCGGTCGCGGTACGGCCGCAGGATGTCCCCGACGGTGTGGCGGCCATCGCCGGACACCACGGTCAAGAATGGTCCCTCGTGCCCATCGAACGTCTCCAGAGGAAGTCCCATCAGGCTGGTGCGCGCTTCCTCGGAAGGCAGCAGCATGAAGTTGGGGCCGGCGCTGGTCTCGGTGGCGGTGCGAACCGGAGGTCCGTGGCCGAAGGCAAGGTCGGTGCACAGCTCGTAGAGAAAGCTCTCCGCAGGAAGCAGGTCGTCGGGTCCGAGGCGAAAAGCCTCCACGTCGCGGATCCCGAACTTCTCCATCCCGTGCGAGTGCACCCAGAGAGGCGTTTCTCCGCCGTGAGCCGCCTCCACGGCGTGCAGATTCACGTGGTCTCGAATGTCGAACTCCAGCTCGGTGATCTCGGTGACGTCGTCGGGGTCGTGCACCTTCAGCGAGGTGAGATCGATCAATACGCCCGGGACGTGCTCCATCAGGTTTCGGGCGCACCATAACGCTTCGAATACACCTACCGACGGCTGGGGCTTGCCCGGCTCGAAGGAGATAAAGTAGAGCGCGTGCGTCTTCCGGAGGACTTCCAAGCTCTCATCGCTGGCGGTCAGCTGATTCAGCTCCCATTTCTCGTCCGGGGACGCGGCTTCGAATCGAACGTCCACGCGCGTTTCCTGTGCCCTGACTGAAAAGAGCGACCCTCCCTCGCCGCCGACGATGTCCACGTCCTCCGAGGCCAGCGCTTCGCGGAAGAATTCCAGCGGCGGCAGCTGCGACTGCTCGGTCGCCAGGACGTAGATCTCCTTCACAGGTGCTTCTCGATCTCGCGAAAAAGGTCCACCCGGTCCACCAAGTTGGTCAAGTAATCGAGCTTGTCCGTGGACAGCACCAGGACCGGCGAGGTGCGATAGCTCTTGAACCATTCGTCATAGAGCGCGTTGAGCCGAGCGAGGTAAGCGGCAGGCAGGTCCTGCTCCGTGGTGCGGCCCCGCAGCTGGATCCGCTGCTTGAGGGTCCGCACCGAGCACTTCAAATAAATCATCAGATCCGGCGGAGCGAGCGCTTCGGAGATGGACTCGTACAGCTCCCAATAGGTCCGGAAGTCGCGATCGTCGATCAGGTGCTGCTGGTGGAGGTGCTTGGCGAAGACCTCTGCATCCTCGTAGATCGTGCGGTCCTGCACCACCGTACCGCGGGTCCTCTCCAGCTTGCGGTGCAAGCGAAACTTGTGGCTCAGGAAGAAGATCTGCGAACGGAACGCCCACGCCTTCATGTCCCGGTAAAAATCGTCCAGATAGGGGTTCTGGTCATTCGGCTCGTAGAAGGGTACCAGCCCGTACTTCTTGCACAGAAACGTGGTCAGTTCGGTCTTCCCAACGCCAATGTTTCCGGCAATGGCGATGAACTTTTTCAGAGCCACGCTTGGTTAAAGAGTACTACCGTCGACCTTCGCCTTTCACCTGCTCCTTCTTCGCCGTGATACAAACCGCACGTTGATTCAATCGCGGACCCACACCCACCTGCTGGCGTGCAGCTTAGCAGCTTTCGCCGGTCTGCCGCTGCTGGCTGGCTGCGCCGAGCCAGGGCAGACGGAGATCGCACGCGGAAACGTCCTCGCTGCGCGAAAGCAATTCGAGGCTGCGCTCTCCGCCTACCGCGCCGCGGCGCGCACCGCCCCGCACAAGGCGCGGCCCCGAGAGCTGATCGGCCACCTGCTGTTCGATCTCGGACGCACCTCGGAAGCTCGAGCGGCGTACGAGGAGGCGGTGAAGGTCGAGCCCAAAGGGGCGCTGGAGGCGCGGATCGGGCTGGCGAGGCTGGACGCCGAGGACCACAACCTCGACGGCGCCCTGAAGCGGTTGCAGGAAGTCCTCGCAGAACAGCCCAACAATCTCTATGCCTTGCTGTCTCGAGCCAATGTCGCGATCCGACGCGGCGGGCCTCAGGACGCCGAGCTGGCCATCGCAGACACGGCCAAGGCGATGTTGATCGCACCCAAGAGCCCGGCGGTGCTCTACACGCGCGGCGCCAGCTTCATCGCCAGCGGGCGGCTGACGGAAGCCGAGGACAGCTTCCGCCTTCTCGAGCAGGCGCACCCCGATTCTCCCCTCGCGTGGTACGGCCGCGCTCGCGTGGCCGCCGTTCAGCGCGACCGGGAGCGCATTCTCTCCAACCTGCGCGAAGCGCGAGCGAAGGCGGCAAGGGGGTCCGACGGTTGGAATCCGCGGCAGATCCTGTCCGACCCCGAGTTCCGCTTCGTCAAGGACGATCCGCAGTTCGTGTCCATCGTCAGCTCCCTGGGGCCGCAGCCGGTCCAATGATCCGGAACCTCTTTTGCATCTTCGTCGTGCTGATCTGGCTGGCGCTGATGTTTACGCTGGCCTGCCTGGCCATGCTGGTGACCTTGAACGCAGACAATTCGATGTGGGTTGCGCGCCGGCTCTTCGCCCCGGTGGTGCTCTGGGCCGGTGGCGCGCGGTTGAGCGTGCAAGGGCGCCAGAACGCGGACCCTTCCCGACCCACCGTCTACGTTTCCAACCACCAGTCCTCGGCCGACATCCCGGCGCTGCTGGTCGCCCTGCCGGTGAACGTCCGATTCGTGGCGAAGGAGCAACTTCGCTGGGTCCCGATCGTCGGATGGTTTCTCTGGCTGGCCGGACACATCTTCGTGGATCGCTCCAACACCCGGAAAGCCATCTCCTCGCTGGACGCCGCCAGCAAGAAGATCCGCGACGGGACCAGCATCATCGTGTTTCCGGAGGGAACGCGCTCGCCGGATGGACGGATCCTCCCGTTCAAGAAAGGTCCGTTTGCTTTGGCCATCAAGGCCGGTGTTTCGATCTGCCCGGTGACGGTGGAGGGGTCGGGAAAGATGATGCCCAAGCGGTCCTGGAGGATCCGGCCCGGCCAGATCGCTGTGAAGATTGGCGAGCCGATCGACGCCTCGCAGTATACCGAGGACGATCGGGAAACGCTGATGCGCCAGGTGCGCGACGTGATCATCACCCAGAGCGTCGAGCTCGGCGGCCAGGGCGGTGACCGGGAGGATGCGATCGCCGCCCGGGGAATGGAGGGAATCGGGCGAGCGGGGCACAGCGAAGACAAGCCGGGGGCTCTGCCGATCACGTGAGAATGCCCGCGCGCGATCTCCATGCGCCCAGGAGGGCGCAGCTGATTGCCGCGGCCCTGTCGCTCGCCTGCGCGTGCAACCACGTCGGGGCCGGCGAAGGCCCGGCCGTGCAGCAGCAGGCGCGTCGCTTTGTGGAGGAAGGCCAGCCCCAGAAGGCCATTCCCGTCCTTTCAGAGTTGCACCGCCAAGCGCCCGACGACCTCGGCGTCGCCCGAGCTCTCGCGGAGGCGTACGTTCGCGCCGGCCGAGCAGATGAGTTGATCGACGAGCTGTCGAGGCGCAGACCGGTCAGCGCGGCAAACCACTACATGCTGGGCCTTGCTTACTTCGCCCGTTCGCCGGATGCCGAAGGGCCCGCGATGCTTGAGCTTCAGGCGGCGATCGCGCTCGCGCCGGAGCGGGCCGAGCTCCACCACGCGCTCGCCCTGGCGCTCCTCGGAGTGGACCGGTACAGCGAAGCCTTGCCGTCGATCGAACGGGCGGTGGCGCTGTCCCCGGCACAGCCGCGGATGCTGCTCACCTTGGCCAGAGCGTGCCATCGGACCGGTGACTTCGCGCGCGCCGTGGCGGCGCTGCGAAAACTGTTGGGCACGCGTCCATCGCGCGCGGAGATCGCCGCGGCGAAAGAGCTGATGGAGGAGATCGCCGACCCGTTCACCTCGGTGCCGGCCAGTGCTCGGACCGCGCTTTCCAACGGCCTCCACTTGCTCCACGAGCTGGATTCCCCGCAGCAGGCGATCGCGGCGCTGGAGGAGATCGCCCGGGAGAATCCGCAGCTGCCGATTGTCCACACCTTGCTCGCGCTGGCGCACGAGCAGCTGGACGACGACGGCTTCGCGGTAGACGAGCTCAAGCGGGCGATCGAGTTGGCGCCCTTGGACGGCAGGACGTTCTACTACCTCGGCGAGGTGTATTTCAGGAAAAGGCGGATGTCCCAGGCCAAGGAGTGCTTCCAGCGCGCCGTAGAGCTGAATCCGCTGCTGGAAGATGCCTACTTGCGCCTCGGCGACCTGGCCCTCGAGGACCAGGACTTCGTCGGCGCTCAGGGGCATTTCCATCTGGCCGCCGCCCTGCTACCGGATTTGCCGGCGGTCCGGGGAAAGCTCTCGTTGGCGCTGCAGCGCCAGGGGAACTTCGAGGCTGCCGATCGAGAGTTGCGCGAAGTGCTGAAGAGGGAGCCGGAGAACGTGGAATTCAAACTTCGAATGGGGGAGCTGTATCTGGATAAGCGCAACCGCTCGCGCGTCGTTCGCGACCGCGAGGCTGCCGCGAAGGAGGCGGGACATTGGTTTGAGCAGGTGCTGAAAACGGATCCAGAGAACGCCATCGCCCTCCGCAGCCTTCAGATCATCGGAGCCCGATAGCTGGCCAGGGAGCCGCGGTGCAGTAGACTTGGGCCATGCCCGATGTGCGAAAGCCGTCGCCATCGCTCAAGGTGATGAGCGCTGCGCGCCAATCGGCCCGTGTCCAGCGCCCGCTCAAAGAGCGAGTCCGGAGCGAGGCGACCAACGTCGCCCTGAATGTCGCCTCGATTGCGCGCGAGAATTGGCAGCAGCTTCGCGGAACGGACCGGCTGTTCAAGGTCAAGGCACTGATCGTCGGCTCCTGGTTGGCGGTCTCCATCGCCAGCCTGGTGGTGGCCTGCCCGGGGACGATCCGCAGCCGCAACTCGCTGGGGGCGCAGCTGGTGATCAGCATGGTGGCCGATCACCCCGTCTACATGATCAAGAACGACGGGCGATCGACCTGGAGGAGCGTGGTGGTGGTGGTGAACAAGCGCTTCCGCGCGGCCGCACCCTTCGTCGAGCCCGGAAACAACCTGACCTTCGGCCCCAAGCAGCTGGTGGGAGACAACGGCCAGGTGGCGCCCGAGGATCTGGAGATGGCCGATCTGGAGATCCGCACCTCCGAAGGCAGCGCCTGGCTGCTCGAGGCGGGGCAAGTGCGCTAGGCCAGTCGCCTCAAGCTCGCGGGCGAATTTCCCTCGAAACGCTCGCCCGGCGTTTACTCGTCGCTCTTCTTGGCCTTGGATTTCTTCGCGCCCGCGGGGCTCGCCTTCTTCCCCTTGGCTGGCTTTGCCTTCGCGGCAGGCGCTTTTTCGCCTTCCGCCGCCTTGGCCTTCTTGGCCTTCGGCTTTTCGGGCTTGGCGGCTCCGGCCTTTTTCTCTTCGGACTTCTTCTCCGGTTCCTCCGCCTTCGCCTTCTTCTCGGGTTCCTCTGCCTTCGCCTTCTTCTGCGGCCTCCCCTCGGCTTGCGGCCGATCAACGAGCTCAAGCAGCGCCATCTCCGCCGCGTCACCGGGGCGATGCCCGAGCCGGATGATTCGGGTGTATCCGCCGGCTCGATCCGCATAGCGGTCGGGCAGAGCGCCGAAGAGCTTCTGGAGAAGGTTCCGATCGTGAACCGTGCGCGACGCGAGCCGGATGTTGGACAGCCCGCCGCGCTTTCCGAGGGTGATCATCCGCTCGGCCATCCGGCGCGCCTCCTTCGCCTTCGGGACGGTGGTTCGAATGGCCTCGTGCTCGAGGAGAGAGGCCACCATGTTCCCCAGCATCGCCAGCCGATGGCTGGTGTTCCGGTTCAGCTTTCTGCCTGCAACGCGATGGCGCATCTTCCTGCTCCTCGGACGGTACCGCGGCCGCTACGCCTTGGGTTGTGAGCTGGGAACCTGGGAGACCAGCTTGGGCGGCCAGTTCTCCAGCTTCATCCCCAGCGACAGGCCCATCTCGGCCAGGATCTCTTTGATCTCCTTCAGCGACTTGCGGCCGAAATTCTTGGTCTTGAGCATCTCGGCCTCGGTGCGCTGCACCAGATCCCCGATCGTCTTGATGTTCGCCTGCTGCAGGCAATTGGCGGAGCGGACCGAGAGCTCCAGCTCGTCGACCGACCGGAACAGATTCTCGTTGAGCTTGGCCTCTTCCTTGGGCGCCTCCACCGGCATCGGCTCTTCAGTCTCGTCGAAATTGATGAACACGGTGAGCTGCTCCTTGATGATCTTGGCTGCGTAGGCCATCGCGTCTTGCGGCGTGACCGAGCCGTCCGTCCACACCTCCAGCGAAAGCCGGTCGTAGTCGGTGACCTGCCCGACGCGCGCGTTGGTGACCTGGTAATTCACCTTGCGAACCGGCGAAAACAGCGAGTCCACCGGAATCGTGCCGATCGGCGCTCCCGCCACCTTGTTGCTCACCGCGGGAACGTAGCCGCGCCCTCGCCGGCAGGTCATCTCCATCCGGACCCTGCCGCCCTCGGAGATGGTGCAGATGTGGTGTCCAGGATTGAGGATCTCCACCTGGTCGTCGGCGATAATGTCTCCCGCCTTGACCTCCTTGGGGCCCTCGGCCTCGATGCGGATGGTCTTCTGCTCGTTGGTGTGCATCCGGAGCAGGACCTCCTTGAGGTTGAGCACGATGTCGGTGACGTCCTCGGTCACCTCCGGGATGGTGGTGAACTCGTGGTCCACTCCCTCGATCCGCAGCGAGGTGATGGACGCGCCCTGCAGCGAGGAGAGGAGCACTCGCCGGAGCGAATTGCCCAGCGTGGTTCCGAAGCCCCGCTCGAGCGGCTCGGCGATGAACTTGCCGTATGTCTGGGTCAGCGAATCCTGGTCGACCTCCAGCTTTCGCGGCTTGATCAGGTCCCGCCAATTCTTTGCAACGAACGTATCTGCCATGGACTGCACCTTATTGTTGGAGCCGCCACCGACCTACCCGCCGCAATGGCGAGAGGGCGGCTCGTGTGAAATCACTTCGAATACAACTCGACGATCAGCTGCTCCTGGATCGGCATGGTCAGGTCCTCGCGGTTCGGCACCGCCTTGACCGTGCCGCGCAGCGCCTTCTTGTCCACCTCCAGCCACTGCGGGATTCCGCGCCGGTCGACCGTCTCGATCGCCTCGGCAATGCGGAGCATCTTGCGGCTCTTTTCCACCACCTCCACCAGGCTTCCGGGCTTGACCGAGAAGGAGGGAATGTTCACGCGCTTGCCGTTCACCTGAAAGTGTCCGTGGCGGACCAGCTGTCGCGCTTCGGCTCGGGTATCCGCGAAGCCCATGCGGAAGACCACGTTGTCCAGGCGCAGCTCCAGCTGCTGGAGCAAATTCTCGCCGGTCTTGCCCTTGGCCGCCGAGGCACGATGGTAGTAGCCGCGGAACTGACTCTCGAGCAGACCGTACATCCGCTTCACCTTCTGCTTCTCGCGCAGCTGGACGCCGTAGCCCGAGAACTTCACGCGCCCTTGGCCATGCTGGCCCGGTGGATAGGGCCGGCGCTCGATCGCGCACTTATCGGTGTAGCAGCGATCTCCCTTCAAATACATCTTGAGATTCTCTCTGCGGCAGATGCGGCAAACGCTGGCGGTGTAACGTGCCAAGTGAATTCTCCTTCGTGCGTGCGCCGACCGAATGATTGGGCCGGCGCAGAAAGCTATACCCTGCGCCGTTTCGGCTGGCGGCAGCCGTTGTGGGGAATGGGAGTGACGTCTCGAATCAAAGAGATCTTCAGCCCGGCGGCGGCGATCGCCCTCAGCGCCGACTCTCGTCCCGCGCCAGGTCCCTTCACCAGCACGGTGACGTTCTTGAGCCCGTGCTCCATGGCCTTGGCGGCAGCGTCGCCGGCCGCCACCTGAGCGGCGAAGGGCGTCGACTTTCGGCTGCCCTTGAACCCGCGCGCACCGGCGGACGACCAGGCGATCACGTTCCCCGAGACGTCGGAGATGGTGACGATGGTGTTGTTGAAAGTGGACTGGATGTGGACCACGCCGTTGAGAATGTTCTTCTTCGTCTTGCGCTTGGTCTTCTTGGCAGCGGGTTCCGCCGCTTCAGGGGGCGCTGCTGCTGCCGGGCGCTCTGCTTCCTCAGCCATTTTCGTTCCTATTCCTCAGCCCGTTGATGACGGGAGCCAAAAGTCATGTGCGCGGCGCAGGCGTTGGCGCCACCGGCGCTTTGACCCGGATGATCCCGCGCTTGGGTCCCTTGCGCGTGCGGGCATTGGTATGGGTTCGCTGTCCGCGCACGGGCAAGCCCTTGCGGTGCCGCAGCCCGCGATGGCATCCCAGATCCATCAGGCGCTTGATGTTCATCGTCACCTCGCGCCGCAGATCGCCTTCCACCTTGTAGTTGCCCTCGATCACTTCGCGGATCCGCCGGGTCTGCTCCTCGGTGAGGTCCTTGGTGCGCACCGAGAAATCCACCCCCGCCTGGGTGAGGATGTTCTGGGCGGACTTGTTTCCGATTCCGTAGATGTACTGGAGCGAGATGACGACCCTCTTCTGCGCCGGGAGGTCAACGCCAGCTATGCGAGCCATGTCTTACCTGCTTCCTCTGCTTCCTCTAAGGGGATTGTTCCTCAACCTTGGCGTTGCTTGTGGCGAGGGTTGGCCGCGCAGATGACCCGCACCACCCCTTTGCGGCGGATGACCTTGCATTTGTCGCAGATCTTCTTCACGGACGCGCGAACCTTCATACGCTCTGACTTTCCTCGCTATGACGCGCGGGCTACTTCGCCCGATAAGTGATTCGGCCGCGGCTCAGGTCGTATGGCGACAGCTCGACCTTCACCTTGTCCCCGGGAAGGATTCGGATGAAGTGCATCCGCATCTTGCCCGAGATGTGCGCGAGCACCTTGTGGCCGTTGTCCAGCACCACGCGGAACATCGCGTTGGGGAGCGGCTCCATCACCGTCCCCTCGACCTCGATTACATCGTCCTTCGGCAATCCAACTCCTGATCTTTCCTGCGGTAACATCTAGAAAGCGCGGCGGGATAACACTTTGGCGGGGTGCAGGCAAGGGCACCTAGCCGCGGCGGCCGCGGACTCTACAAATAACCAGATTGTCTGGCAAATTCCACGGCCCTCCCCTCACCAGGCCATCAAGCCGGCGGCCGCGTCAAGATCTCCGGCCCATCCTGTGTCACCAGCACGGTGTGCTCGAAATGCGCGGAGAGCTTCCGGTCGAGCGTTACCGCGGTCCAATCGTCATCGAGGATCTCCACCTGGAACGTCCCCGCGTTCACCATTGGCTCGATGGCGATCACCATTCCCGGGCGCAGCTTCATCCCGGTACCCGGCTCCCCGAAGTTGGGGATCTGAGGCTGCTCGTGGAGCTTCTTGCCGATGCCATGGCCGACGAAATCCCGCACCACGGAAAAGCCGCGAGGCTCCACCAGGCTCTGCACGGCGTGGCCAATGTCCCCGATCCGGTTTCCCGCGCGGACAGCCTCGATCGCCTTGAACAGCGATGCCCGGGTGGCATCCACCAAGGACTGCGCTTCGCCGGAAATCCGCCCCACCGGGACCGTCCGCGCGGAGTCGCCGTAGTACCCATGGTAGACCACGCCGAAGTCGAGCTTCATCAGATCTCCCTCGGAAAGCTTGCGTCGCTTGGACGGGATGCCGTGCACCACTTCGTGGTTCACCGACGCGCAAAGACAGCACGGAAAACCGAGATACCCTTTGAACGCCGGGCGCGCGCCTTTCTTGTAGATCAGCTCCTCGGCGAGTTGGTCCAGGTCCCAGGTGCTCACGCCGGGCGCCACGGCTTTCTCCAGCTCGTCGAGGATCTCGCTGACGATGCGGCCGGCGTCGCGCATCAACGCGATCTCCTCCTTGTTCTTGAGCTCAACCTGGGGCATGGCGTTTTCTAACCTGTAGTCTCTCTGCGCGCCGACCCGGATGGCAAACGCGCTCACGGCTTGCCGAGCGCCTTCTTGACGTCCAGATAGACTCCCTCCGGTGATCCGACGCCCTCGATGGAGCGCAGCAGGCCGCGCTTGGCATAGAAGTCCTTGAGCGGCGCAGTCTGGCGGGCGTAAACGGCCAGGCGCTCGCGCACCTTGTCCTCTTGATCGTCCTCGCGCTGGATGAGCGGCGAGCTGCACTTGTCGCAAATGCCCGCCTGCCGCGGCGGATTCTCGTTGAGGTGATACACGCTGCCGTCCTTTGCGCAACTGCGGCGGCCGGAGATCCGCTGGATCAGGGTGCTCTCGGGAACGTCGAGCGAGACCACCGCGTCGATCTTCCTGCCCGCTTTCGCCAGTGCGGCGTCCAGCGCTTCCGCCTGCGGGATGGTGCGCGGAAAACCGTCGAGCACGAAGCCGCGCGAGGCGTCTGGCTGCCGCAAACACTCCTCGACGATCTTGACCACCAGGTCGTCCGGCACCAGCTGGCCGGACTGCATCAAGGGCGCCGCCAGCTTGCCCAGCTCGGTGCCGCGCCGGGCCGCATCGCGGAGGATATCGCCGGTGGAGATCTGCGGGGTCCCGAACTCGGCGGACAGCTTTTTCGCCTGCGTCCCCTTCCCTGCCCCCGGCGGTCCCAACAGAATCACATTCATCTTCAAGCCTTCGCGGTGAGATCAACCGCCGAAGCATATATCGTCAGCCGAAGGGGCTGGTTCCAAGCCACTGCTCTTTGCCGACCTTTAGGCAGCCACTCGGAGCCGGCCTCTGATCTTTGGACCTCGAGGGCCGGCGAACCCTTCGTAGTTGCGGCTGATCAGATGCCCTTCGATCTGCTGCACCGTATCCAACGCCACGCCCACCACGATCAACACCGCCGTCCCTCCGAACGGAAAGTGGAGGCCCATCACGCCGCTGATCAGCGAGGGAATGACGGAGATCGTCGCCAGGTACACCGCCCCGCCGAAGGTGATCCGGTTGAGGACCTTGTCGATGTACTCAGCGGTTTGGCGGCCCGGGCGTATCCCGGGAATGTAGCCGCCCTGCTTCTTGATGTTGTCGGCCACGTCGTCAGGGCGGAAGACGAGCTTGGTGTAGAAGTACGAGAAGAAGATGATCAGCAACACGAACAGGCCGTTGTAGATCCAGACGTCGCCTTCGATGGCGCGGATGAGTCCGGCGATGGGAAGGAAGTTGGCCAGCGTGGTCGGCAGCGACAGCAGCGCCCCTGCAAAGATGGGCGGGATTACGCCGGAAGTGTTCACCTTCATCGGAAAATAGGTGGCCTGTCCCGCGAACAGTCCGCGCCCGGCCATTCGCTTCGCGTATTGGACCGGGATTCGCCTCATGCCGCGCTCAATGTAGACCACCACCGCGATCACCAGCAGGATGAAGGCGGTGACGGCGATCACCGTGCCGACGTTGATCACCTCGCTCGCTACGGCATCGTAGAGCTGGCGGACCGCGGCCGGAACCCGCGCTACGATGCCGGCGAAGATAATGAGTGAGATCCCATTGCCGATGCCGCGCTCGGTGATTCGCTCGCCAAGCCACATGATGAAGGCCGTCCCGGCCGTGAGGCTGATCACCGTGATGAAGGTGAACCACAGGTTGTCGTTGGGAACGACAATCTGGTCCAGCCCCGTCTTGTGCTGCGAAACGCCGCGGCCGATCGAGGCGAGATAGCGGGCGATCCCGATTCCCTGGATGGTGGAGAGGACGATCGTCCCGTAGCGGGTGTACTGGTTCAGCTTCTGGCGCCCCGCCCCGCCTTCCTTCTGCAGCCGTTCCAGCGTGGGAACCACCACCGCGAGAAGCTGCATAATGATCGACGACGACACGTACGGCATGATCCCCAAGCCGAAGATCGACATCTGCTCGAGGGCGCCGCCAGAGAAGAGGTTGAACAGGCTGACCAGCCCGCCCGCCTTCTTCTGAGATTCCATGAAGGCGCTCATCGCCGCGCGGTCCACGCCGGGCGTGGTGATGAAAATGCCGACGCGGTAAACGGCCAGCATCAGCACCGTGTAAGCGAGGCGTCTGCGGAGCTCGGCGATTCGAAAGACGTTGGCGAAGGCGTTCAGGGCCACTGGAGTTTTATCCGGAGAAAAAGATTAGCACGTACTGAGGACCAGCTCGAATCGTCAGAATCCTTTCACGCCTTCGGTGCGGCCTCGGCGCGCACGCCCTTGCCGGCATGAGCCTTGGCGGCGGACTCCGGCCGGTGCACCACCAGCGGCAGGTCCTCTGGAGTACCGCCCGCGCCGCGGATGGAGTCCCGCGCTCGCTGGGAGAACTTGTGCGCCTTGACGGTAAGCGCCCTGGAGATGGCCCCGTTGCCGAGGATTTTCAATGCGTCGAATTGCCCCTTCAGCAAGCCGGCCTCGCGAAGCACCGCCTCGTCCACCACCGTGCCTGCGTCGAAACGCTCCAGCTCTCCCAGGTTCACAATCGCGTAGCGAATCCGGTTGGGCGAGGTGAACCCGAACTTCGGCAGGCGCCGCTGCAGGGGCATCTGGCCGCCCTCGAATCCCTCGAAGTGCATGTTTCCGGTGCGCGCCTTCTGGCCCTTGCCACCTCGGCCGGCCGTCTTGCCCAGTCCTGATCCCTGGCCGCGGCCGACCCGCTTCTTGCGGTGCCGCGAGCTCCTCGGGGCGTGCAGCTGGTTGAGACTGGACATTTCGCTGACCTCGCTGTTCTACGACTGAGTCTGGGTTTGCTTTCGCCGGGCCCGATCGCGCAGGACGATCTTGCGCGGTTTGCGACGCTGGCGGACCTGCGGCTGCTCATCGGTTTGCTCCTGGCTCACCAGGTGCTTGACCTTGAACACCATCCCGCGAATTGCCGGCGTGTCGCGGAGAATGCGCTGCTGGCCCAGCTTGCGAAGGCCCAGGCCCTCGATGGTCCGCAGCTGCGTTTCCGGAGCGCCCGCGAGGCTCTTCACCAACTTGATCTTGAGCGCCATTTCAGCCCTCCACCTCCGGAGCCTTGCCGCCGTTGCGCTGATCGATCTCCAGCTCCCGGCCGCGAAGCCGCGATACCTGGTCCGCTGAGCGCAAATTTTTCAAGCCGTTCACCGTGGCTTTAAGGACGTTGTGTGGATTTCGCGAGCCCTGGCTCTTGGTGAGGATGTTCCGGATTCCCGCCGCCTCCAGCACTGCGCGAACCGGGCCACCAGCGATCACCCCGGTGCCTTCCATGGCCGGCTTGAGCAACACCCAACCCGCACCGAAATGCCCGAGCACATCGTGCGGGATGGTGTGGCCCAGCAGCGGCACCTTGAACAAGTTCTTCTTGGCGTTCTCGCCGCCCTTGCGGATCGCCTCGGGCACCTCGTTGGCCTTGCCCAGACCGACGCCCACGTGTCCGTTGCCGTCCCCCACCACCACCAGCGCCGAGAAGGAGAAGCGGCGTCCGCCTTTGACCACCTTGGCCACGCGGTTGATGTTCACCACGCGATCGGTGAGGTCGAGATCGTTCGGATTGATCGGAGTTGCCAATTAAGATCCTTTCAAAAACGTTTCAGAACTTCAGTCCCGCCTTGCGCGCGGCCTCAGCCACCGCAGCAATCCGACCGTGATAGGGATAGCCGTTGCGATCGAAGACCACGGCTTCCACGCTGGCCGCCTTGCACTTCTGGGCGATCAGCTCGCCCACGCGCTGCGCGTCCGACTTTTTGTCGCCGTCCTGTTTGCCCTTGAGCTCCTGGGAGAGCGAGGAGGCGAAGGCGACGGTGCGGCTGGAAGAGTCGTCCACCACTTGCGCGTAGATGTGCTTCAGGCTCTTGTACACGGAGAGCCGGGGCCGGTCGCTGGTCCCCGCGATTTTGCGACGGATGCGGGCCTTCCTCTTCAGCCTGTGATCGATGGTGGACATGGCCTTCCTCTCTGCGCGACCGCTCGCTACGCGGTGCCCGTCTTGCCTTCCTTGCGGCGAACCCGCTCCTGCGAGTACTTGATTCCCTTTCCCTTGTACGGCTCCGGGGGCCGCAGCGCCCGGATCTTCACCGCGGTCGCGCCGAGCACCTCCTTGTTGGCCGAGCGCAGGGTGAGCCCCAACGTAGGCAGCCCATCCTCGGTGCGCGCCACCTTGTCCATCTCCGCAGTCACGCCCTCCGGCAGGTCGAAGATCACCGGATGAGAGTAGCCCAGCGCGAAGTGGATCTGCTTGCCCTTCACCTCGGCGCGGAAGCCGACGCCGCGGATGTCCAGCTTCCGCTCCCAGCCCTTGGCCACGCCGTTGGCAGCGTTGGAAAGCACCGAGCGGGTCATGCCATGAAGGCTTCTCGATTGGCGCGAGTCGTCCGCTCGGGCGACCGTGACCTGACCGTCCTTCACCTCGACCTTGATCCCTTCTCCCGGAAGCCGAACGGACACTTTTCCCTTGGGGCCTTCGAACCTGACCTCTGGCCCGGCGATCGAGGCCTTCACCTTGTCCGCCAGCTTGATCGGCAATTTTCCGATTCGACTCATGCGTGCCTCGACTCTTGCTCGCGTCTAGTAGACGGTACAGATGAGCTCGCCACCCACGTTTTGCTTGCGCGCCTGATGGTCCACCATCACGCCCCGGGAGGTGGAGAGGATCGAGATACCCAGCCCCCCCAGCACGCGGGGGATCCCCCGAACCGGAACATAGCGGCGGATCCCCGGCTTGGAGATCCGTTTGATCCCCGCAAGGACGGGCGTTCGCTCAGGACCGTACTTCAGCATCACCGTGACCTCGCCCTGCGGCTTTCGCTCGTGGTCCACGAAATCGGCGATGAAGCCCTCTTCCTTGAGTACCCTCAAGATCTCCAACTTCAGCTTGGATGAGGGAAGGACCACCTTCTCGTGGTGCGCCCGCGAGGCATTGCGCAGCCGGGTCAGCATGTCCCCGACCGGATCGTTGAGCAGCATCTTTTTCCAACTGCCTTCTTGGGGGCTTATGCCCCCGTGTTCGCGCCGACGCGCCTTCCGGGCCCATCCCGGTGGTTCGCGCGGCGCTTCTCTACCAGGACGACTTGATCAACCCGGTGACTTCTCCCGCCAGCGCACGCTTGCGCAGGCAGATCCGGCACATCTGAAATTTGCGCAAAAATGCTCGCGGGCGCCCGCACAGCGGGCAGCGGTGATAAGCGCGCACCGCAAACTTCGGCTTGCGCTTGGCCTGAGCAATTTTGGAAAGCTTCGCCACGTTTCTCCTTCTACTGCCGGAACGGCATTCCGAAATGGCGCAGCAGGGCCAAACCCTGCTCGTCCGTCTTGGCGGTGGTCACGATGCTGACGTTCAATCCTTTGACCTTCTCGATCTGGTCATAGTTAATTTCCGGGAAGATGATCTGCTCGCGGATCCCCAGGGTGTAGTTGCCGCGGCCATCGAAAGCCTTGGTGGGGACGCCCTTGAAGTCCCGGACGCGCGGCAAGGCGACGTTGATCAGGCGATCGAGGAACTCGTACATCCTGTCTTTGCGCAGCGTGACGGCGGCACCGATCGCCTGCCCCTGTCGGAGCTTGAAGTTGGCGATCGACTTCCGGGCGCGGGTGACCACCGGCTTTTGTCCGGTGATCGCCGCCAGCTGATCCACCGCAGACTCCAGGATCTTGTTGTTGGACAGCGCTTCGCCCAATCCCATGTTGATCACGATCTTGTCCAGCCGCGGCACCTGATTGGGGTTCTTGAACCCGAACTCCTTCATCATCGCCGGCACTCCCTCTTGGCGGAACCTGACCTTCAGCCGAGCGGGCTTGGCCTCCAGCCCCTCTTCGATGTTGGCCACGTAGCCGACCTTCTTGGCCTCCTCCTTCTTCTTGCCCTTGGCTTTCTTTTCCTTGGCCGGGGTGGGCGCCTCCTTGGCTGCGGGGCCCTTTTCCTTCTTCTCGCCTTTGTCACCCTCGGCCATCATCGACTCCCATGCCTCAAGGCTCTTCTCTAGTCAATCGCAGCGTCACACTTCTTGCAGAAGCGCACGCTCTTCTCTGCAGTGGTCCGGATTCCTACCCGCGTCGCCGCGTCGCACTTGGGGCACACCAGCGCCACCGCCGGCACGGCCACCGTGCCGGGCTTCTCCAGGATGCCCCCCTCCGGATTGGTGCGCTCGCGGCCCTTCTTCACGTGTCTCTTGACCAGGCGCAGCCCTTCGATCGTGACGCGATTCGCGGTTCGATCGATCTTCAGAATCTTCCCCCGCTTGCTCGCCTTGCTCTTCTCGGAGCGCTCCGCGCCGGAGATGATCTGCACCGTGTCGCCTACCTTAAGCTTCTGCATGGGTGGTTCCCGAGTTGAAAAGTCGCGGTCACAAAACCTCTGGCGCCAGCGAAATGATCTTCATGAACTTGCGGGCCCGAAGCTCGCGCGCGACCGGCCCGAAGATGCGGGTCCCAATCGGCTCCAGGTCCTTGTTGATCAGCACTGCCGAATTGCCGTCGAACTTGATGAAGCTCCCGTCCGGCCTGCCCACTTCTCGCTTGGTCCGGACGATCACCGCCTTCGCCACGTCCCCCTTCTTGACCTTGGAGTTGGGCAGCGCTTCGCGCACCGAGACCACGATGATGTCCCCGATCGAGGCGTACTTGCGCTTCGACCCGCCGAGGACCTTGATGCAGAACACCTTCTTGGCGCCGGAATTGTCGGCGACGTCCAGCACGCTCGTCATTTGAATCATCGCTACACCCTCGTGCTTCTTTCCAAGATCTCCACCACCCTCCACCGCTTGTCCTTGGAGGCGGGCTTGGTCTCCGCGATGCGGACCTTGTCGCCCTCGTGGATGGTGATCTTCTTGGGGTAGTCGTGATCCTCGGCATGCGCCTTGTATTTCTCCCGGCGGGTCATGATCTTCCCGTACTGGCGGTGCGCCGCCCGACGCGGAACCGAGACCACCACCGTCTTCTGCATCTTGTTCGAGGTCACCACCCCGATCCGGCTCTTGGGACGTCCTCGGGTCCGGCCAGAAGTGTTGGTTTCGCTTTCAGCCATGGAGATTTCTCCTTACGACTTGCTCGTCCTCGCGGGAGCCTTCGATTTTTTTGCCGAGGCCCGCGCGCGAGTCTTCGCCTTCGCCGGAGCCGCTTCGGGCTCCGACGGGGCCGCCGGAACCTGCGGAGCGCTCGAGCTCGCTTTGCCGCTTTGCGCCGAAGCGGACTGGGGCGCGGTTTTCTGGGTGAGCACCGTGAGCACGCGCGCGAGATCCCGCCGGTGGTTGGTCCTCTCCATCGGGTTGTCCAGCGTCCCGGTCCGCAGCTTGAGCTGATCCTGGAACAGCGATTCGCGCAGCTCGTCCGCCCGCCGCCGCAGGTCGTCCACCGTCAGCTCGCTGAGTTCCTTTGCAGTCGCCATCGCGTCCTCGAAGTGCGCTCGCCGGGGCGAGTCAGATCGTCATCTCCCTGCGGTGAATGATCCGCGTCAGGATGGGCATTTTCGCCTGCGCAAGCTTGAGCGCGTGGTGAGCGATGGCCTCGGTCATGCCCTCCATCTCGTAGAGGATCCGCCCCGGCTTCACCACCGCCACGTAGTACTCGACCGCGCCCTTTCCCGTTCCCATTCGCGTCTCCGCAGGCTTCTTGGTGATCGGCTTGTCGGGGAAGACGCGGATCCAGAGCTTGCCCCCGCGCTTGACGTGCCGGGTGATCGCCACGCGCCCCGCTTCGATCTGACGCGAAGTGAGCCAGCCCGGTTGGAGGGCCATCAACCCGTACTCGCCATAGGTCAGCGTGCTGCCGCGGTAGGCGGTGCCGGGCATTCGGCCCTTTTGCATTTTTCGGTACTTCGTTCGAGCAGGCTGAAGCATTTTCCTTTCCTTCTACTTCCGGTGCGCCGAAGCGCCCGGTGACCGGTCACCTGTTCGCGAACGGCGCCGCGCCCGCCTTGGCCGGGAGCACCTCGCCGCGGCAGATCCACACTTTGCAGCCGATCGTGCCATAGGTGGTCTTGGCTACGGCCAGGCCGTAGTCGATGTCCGCACGCAGCGTGTGCAACGGCACGCGGCCCTCGCGATACCATTCGTAGCGCGCCATCTCCGCCCCGCCCAGCCGGCCGGAGCAGGCCACTCGAATCCCCTTGGCGCCAAACTTCATCGCCGTCTGGATCGCCTTCTTCATCGCCCGGCGGAACGCGATGCGACGCTCGAGCTGGGTGGCAATGTTCTCCGCCACCAGCTGGGCGTCAGTCTCGGCCTTGCGCACCTCGACGATGTTGAGGAACACCTCGTTCTTGGTGAACTGCTGCAGATCTTTCTTGATCGTCTCGATGCCCGCTCCGCGCTTGCCGATCACGATGCCGGGCCGCGCGGTGTGCACGTTGACTTTCACTTTGTTGGCCGCCCGCTCGATCTCCACCTTGGAAACACCTGCATGGCCGAGGCTCTTCTTGACGAACTCGCGGATGTGGATGTCCTCGTGGAGCCACGTCGCGTAGTTCTTCTCCTCGTACCACTTGGAATCCCAGGTCTTGATGATTCCGAGCCTGAACCCGACTGGATGAACTTTTTGACCCAACGTGCCTCCTTTAACAGCCTTGAGAGCTCAACCTTCGATCTTCAACCTGCATCACTTCCGCTCCACCTCCGCCAGCACCACGTGAACGTGGCTCGACTTCTTGTTGATCCGGGTCGCGCGTCCCATCGCCCGAGGCAAGTACCTTCGAGCCGTGGACCCTTGATCCACCGAGATGGCCTTGACGTAGAGCGCGTCTACATCCACCTGGCCTTTGGACAGGTCGCTGGCGTTGGCCACCGCGCTGCGGATCAGCTTGGCGACGGGCTTTGCCGCCGCTCGCCGAGTGAACTTCAGAATGTTTAGCGCCGATCCCACCGGCTTGCCACGTACGAGCGAGGCCACCAGGGCCACCTTCCGCGGCGCCATTCGAAGCGATCTGAGATTTGCCTTCGATTCCATCTCCTGGTCTCCTCAAACCGTCACTTCGCCGGCGGGGCCGGCTTGGCCACCTTCTTCTCGGCCGAGTGCCCATGGAAGGTGCGCGTGGGGCTGAACTCGCCCAGCTTGTGGCCAACCATGTTCTCGGTGACGAACACCGGGATGAATTTGCGGCCATTGTGCACTGCGAAGGTGTGGCCGACAAACTCCGGCAGAATGGTGGACCTCCGCGACCAGGTCTTGATCACCTTCTTCTGGTTCACCCGGATCATCTCCTCGACCTTCCTGGCGAGGTGCCTGTCGACGAACGGGCCTTTCTTGATTGAACGGGCCATCTTCGCTCCTACTGGCTGCGCACGCCGGCGCGGCGGCCGCTGACGATGAACTTGTCGGTGCGCTTGTTCTTGCGGGTGGTGAGTCCCTTGGTCTTCTGACCCCAAGGCGAGACGGGATGAGGGTTCCCCTGCCCCGATTTCCCCTCGCCGCCGCCGTGGGGGTGATCAACGGGGTTCATCGCCAGCCCGCGGACGGTTGGGCGAATCCCGAGCCACCGGTTCCTGCCGGCCTTGCCGATCCGGATGATCTCATGGTCGATGTTCCCCAGCTGGCCCACCGTGGCACGACATTCGATCAGTACCCGGCGAACGGCGCCGGAGGGAAGTCGGACCTGCGCGTAGGTGCCCTCCTTCGCCATCAATTGCCCCCAGGAGCCCGCGGAGCGGATCATCTGCCCGCCGCGGCCCGGCTTGATCTCCACGTTGTGGATCACCGTGCCGACGGGGATGTTCTGGAGGGCCAGGCTGTTCCCGGGCCGGATATCGGCCGCGTTGCCGTTGTAGAGCACGTCGCCCAGCGCCAGACCGACCGGCGCGAGGATGTATCGCTTCTCGCCGTCCGCGTAGTGAAGCAGAGCGATGTTCGCCGTGCGGTTGGGATCGTACTCGATCGCCGCCACGCGGGCGGGGATGCCGTCCTTGTCCCGCCGCTTGAAATCGATGATCCGATACCGCCGCTTGTGGCCTCCGCCTTGATGCCGCCGCGTGATGTGGCCGTGCACGTTGCGACCGCCCGAGCGCTTGATCGCAGCGGTCAGTCTCTTCTCCGGCCGCTCTTTGGTGATTTCGGCGAAATCCGAAACCGTCATCAATCGGCGGCCCGCAGAGGTCGGCTTGTATTTCTTCACGCCCATATCTTGCTCCTCGGCTCGTCTAAGCCGCGCCTCCCTCGAAGAGCTCGATCTTGTCTCCCTCTTTGAGGGTGACGATCGCTTTCTTGAAGTTGGGCCGCTTTCCCATCGAGCGACCGACTCGCTTCACCTTGCCGCGAGCGACGTGCGTACGAACCCCCTCCACGTGCACCTTGAACAACTCCTCGACGGCGCGCGCGACCTCATGCTTGGTGGCGCGCCGGTCGACGATGAACGAGTACTGGCGAAACTTCTCGCGCGCCTTGTCCAGCTTTTCGGTGATCAGCGGACCCTTGAGCACGTCGGTCTTGATCATGACAGCGCGCCCTCCAGCGCCTTGGCCGCGGACGAGGTCAGCACCAGGCTCTTGTGGCGGAGGATGGACTCGAGATTGAGGCCCTCCGGCGGCAGCGCGTCGAACTGCCGCAGGTTGCGAATGCTGCGGTGGAGGGGCTTGTTGCCCTTGTCGTCCACCACCAGCGCGCTTTCCAGCTTCAGACGGTTCACCAGGACCTCGAGGACCTGCTTGGTCTTGAGGCTGTCGAGCTGGAAGCTGTCCAGGATCAGCAGCGCCTTCTCACGAGCGCGCTGGGAGACGGCGACCTTCAGCGCGCCGCGGCGAACCTTGCGCGGCGGACGGTACTCGTAGTCGCGCGGCTTGGGTCCCATCGCCTTGCCGCCGCCCACCCACTGCGAAGCGCGGATGGAGCCTTGGCGCGCCCGCCCCGTGCCCTTCTGCTTCCAGGGTTTTCTTCCGCCGCCGGAAACCAGCGACGGATTCTTCACCGCCACCGTTCCCCGCCGGCGGTTAATCTGCTGCATCTTGGCGACCTCGTAGATCAGGCTGTCGTTGGGAGGCGCGCCGAAGATCTCGTCGGAGAGCTCGATCTCCGAAACCTTCTTCAAATCCAGATTGACGACGTCGAACTTCGCCATGGCCTTCCCCTTCGGGTCGAGACGGTCTCGCACCCTAGGATTTGATCTCCACGTCCACGCCTGCAGAGAGGTCCAGCTTCATGAGCGCATCCAGCGTTTGCTGCGTCGGCTCGAGGATGTCCAGCAACCGCTTGTGGGTCCGGATCTCGAACTGCTCCCTGCTCTTCTTGTCCACGTGCGGGCTGCGCAGCACGGTGAACTTGTTGATCCGGGTCGGCAAGGGGATGGGGCCCGCCACCTTGGCGCCGGTGCGGCGGGCGGTCTCCACGATCTCCCCGGCGCTCTGGTCAAGGAGCTTGGAGTCATATGCCTTCAATCGGATTCGAATCTTCTGGGTCGCCATTCCTCAAATCCTCGTTGCTTCCTGACCTGTTCGCGCTCGAGCCAGACGCGCTTCATTCCACTGTCACAGAGCTAGAAAAAAGACCGAAGGGGCGCGGCTTGTACCACTGCCCGCGCCTCCGATGCAACCTTACCTTGCTTTCCTAGGCGATGATGTCGGCCACCACTCCCGCGCCTACCGTGCGACCGCCCTCGCGCACCGCGAACCGGAGCTCCTTTTCCATGGCGATGGGCGTAATCAGCTCCACCTCGATGGTGATGTTGTCCCCCGGCATCACCATCTCCACGTTGGGCGGCAGCGTCACCGTCCCCGTCACATCCGTGGTGCGGAAGTAGAACTGCGGCCGGTACCCCTTGAAGAACGGCGTGTGCCGCCCGCCCTCCTCCTTGGTGAGCACGTATATCTGCGCCTTGAACTTCGTATGCGGGGTGATGCTCCCCGGCTTGGCCAACACCTGCCCCCGCTCCACGTCCTCTCTCTTCAATCCGCGAAGCAGCGCGCCGATGTTGTCCCCCGCCATCCCCTCGTCCAAAAGCTTGCGGAACATCTCCACCCCCGTCACCACCGTCTTCTGCGTCTCCCTCAGCCCCACTATCTCCACTTCCTCCCCCACCTTCACCTTGCCCCGCTCCACTCGTCCGGTGGCCACCGTCCCTCGCCCGGCGATGGAGAACACGTCCTCCACCGGCATTAAGAAGGGCTTGTCCGTCGCACGCTGCGGCGTGGGAATGTAGCTGTCCACCGCGTCCATCAGCTTGTGGATGCTGCCCTCCCCAATCTCCGAGGGGTCTCCCTCCAACGCTTTCAGCGCCGAGCCGGGGATGATGGGGATTTTGTCCCCCGGAAACTCGTACTTCTTGAGCAGGTCCCGCACCTCCATCTCCACCAGCTCCCGCAGCTCCGGGTCATCCAGCATGTCCACCTTGTTCAAGTACACCACGATGTACGGCACCCCCACCTGCCTGGCCAAAAGGATGTGCTCGCGCGTCTGCGGCATCGGCCCGTCCGCCGCGCTCACCACCAAAATCGCCCCGTCCATCTGCGCCGCGCCGGTAATCATGTTCTTCACGTAGTCCGCGTGCCCCGGGCAGTCCACGTGCGCGTAGTGCCGGTTCTTCGTCTGGTA